>Ga0209781_1000039_pt1 | contig 33340 bp, 24 predicted proteins | sample WorMetHERISLAND1_3_FD_187386 | JGI IMG/M metagenome (GOLD analysis project Ga0209781, IMG submission 187386) | Marine gutless worms symbiont microbial communities from Max Planck institute for Marine Microbiology, Germany - Olavius albidus HERON... | ecosystem: Host-associated > Annelida >...
GAAGGCCCATACGCTATGTTGATTGGTTTGTGCCGGGTGCAATAGGTGCGAACATGATGTTTTCGTGTATTTTTGGCGCGGGTTGGATAATTGTTCGGTACAGGAGAAACGGAGTACTTAAAAGACTGAAGGCCACACCAGTGCATGCCTTCGAATTTGTTTCTGCGCAGATGATATCCCGACTTTTCATAGTCCTAATTGTTTCCGTCCTAGTGTATGGAGGGACTAATCTCTTCCTTAAATTCGTGATGATAGGTTCCTATTGGAACCTGCTTCTTATAACCCTTTTTGCTACCATCTCCATGATTTCCCTAGGTTTGGTGTTTGCGTCGCGTATAAGGAGTGAGGAATTAGCCGGAGGATTGATGAACATTGTAATCTGGCCGATGATGGCGTTTTCGGGCATTTTTTTCTCTCTTGAAGGATCTCCCGTTGCCTTGCAAAGGGTCTCCCGTATATTTCCTCTAACTCACTATATTGAGGCTGGCAGGGCAATAATGCTGGATGGGGCAAAACTCGCCGATATCGGCACAAACTTGATAACTCTAGTTGGGATGAGCACTCTGTTTCTTTTCCTATCTTCGTTGCTTTTCAAATGGGAATAACACTTCAATGGACCTCCATCACTGTCTTTCTCAGGCAATATTTGCCGACAACAGTGCTAAGCGCCTATCCCGTAGTCTTCTATCTTGCATACTCTCAGAGACATATCACTTGTAGGGGCTGCATGGCAGGAAAAGGCCAGGGCTTTCGCCCTGGCTCAAATGTGAGAAGCAACGCGATTATCAATTTTTTGCAGGAGAGAATGAATCCTACTTGAAGTGGATTCCATCCTCGAATTGGCCCCCACTATTGACAATCGCAAAGCATTTATTTTTCAACATCGACGGCTTCAATCCAGTTGAAGTGAGGGATGAGCCGAGGCATGTCTGCCTCGACTCGAGGAACAGCAACAGAAAAAGAACCGATTTTTCATGGTGTGCAGCATGCTGTTTGCGTTAGCCGCACATATAAAGGAGCGCAAATGTTGTGCCAAGTGATTTAATTTGTTTTTAGACAAAGAATTAGCCCCCAGAAGCGGTGCTTGCTGAACCGTCTGCAATATGTAAAATGCATATTTGCCAGTTGCCCTTTCTTTGGGCTATTTCTTTTAGCAGAAGATAATTAACTAGCAATCTTTCCCGCATGTCTATGCAAAACGAATAATAACCATGATAAATTCGGATAAATTTGCCTTTTCTCACTCTCGCGATTTCTCAGTTTTCCCGAATTATATGATATCCACACAGGAATATTGCCCAATCTCGGTGCTCCCAAATCTTCCAAAAGCCCTTCCCTGAGGCAGGATACAATAGGGTCTATTTCCACTGCGACGGCACTATCTGGGATTCATTCCCGTTATTGATTGCTATCAAAAACAATCCAATTAGGGCTGTGCTTTTCTAGCATTGTCTTGTCAAAGAGTAAATTAGATGAAGGCGAAAAATTTTTCCCTCTGCATATGGACAGGAATTCGCAAAAATTTTATCATGCTGGCAATAGTAAGATCGGTATCGTTCGAAACTGGCTGTTGCATCGTGAAAATGGATGAGAATTAGAAGTTTTCAAAGTTACGACTATCAACCTCCTTTTCCTAATTGCTCCCGAAACAACTGCTTGAGCATATCAATCTTATGAATTCAGGTAATAGGGAGTGCCAAGAATGGCCAAGAAAATTTATGTCGGAAATCTAGCTTACTCTGTTGATGATGATGGGCTTGAAAGCATGTTTATCCCACATGGGACAGTAATCAGTGCGAAAGTGATAACAGACCGCTATGATAATCGTTCCAAGGGATTCGGATTTGTTGAAATGGAAGATGATGCGGAAGCGGATGCCGCCATCAAGGCCCTGGATGGCAAGGAAAACAATGGACGCCAAATGAAAGTGAGTGTTGCCCGGGATAGGGGGAAACGCATGAATCGTGATTACTGATTTCTTTTAGAATCAATCTCAACCTAGTTCTTTGTAGAAGCTGGGGAGGGAGCAGGCGTCGCAACTGCCGTGATAGTAAAACTTGACTGCCGGTAACTCAGCATGCCGGCTTGAGACTTTGGGCGTGTACGACCTCCCCAGCATTGCATCTCATCAGGCCTCCTCGCTTCTGCTCTGCCGTTTTGAGGAGGTTCGGGCGCTCTGTGTGCCACCTCGGAATACACACCAAGACAAGCTGTAAAACACACGATAAGCACAAAATACCCTGTTATTGTTCAAAAAACCTTCATGTGGCGCAAATTTTCGCAAATTTTTCCGGCTGATTCCATGGGATGCCGAAATTTTTGATGTAAAGTTTTCAGGGTAAGAAAAATTGCAAAAGTGATGCAAGAAAACAAAATGAGGAGAGTTGGAGGAATGAACAGGGATCGACGGCATTTAGAAATGGCCGATATGGACAGAAGAATCTATTTTTTGGAAACAGGGAGAGATTTGTCTGAATCAGAAATCAAGGAACTGCAAATCCTCAAATTTGCTCGTGAGGGCGAATTAAAGAGGGCCACGAATAACAAGGTAACATCAAAGCCCAAGCGCCCATCAATCATGACCACCGGATTAGATAGAGCGAAGGTTTAACAATAATCGCGATCAGGTGCTGGTTTTCCCCATCCGTCTGTTACCGCGATCCGAAAAACGTCGTACAATTGTGGTATCTGCTGCGTTGATAATGGGACTATGCGGCCTTTCTGACGGCGTGTGCTTGCAATCATTATCACCTTTAGGACAGTTTTCTTTGGGAAGGGGGCGAGTTATTGGGGATACGCCTTGTGGAGAATCCTTCGGATGATTTAGGAAATGATGATATGAGCGACGGACAGCTTCAGGGGATTTTGTCCGTCATCAAATATCACCAAGCGAATTATTTGATCGGAATTCTTGAAGACGGGAACACCGTGAAGGGGGATATGATTTCCCCGCAGGTGGGATTGGACTATGCCTTTCACGGACGTTGGGAGCAGCACCCCTTATGGGGGAAGCAATTTGCCTTTACCCATTATCGCACGTCCTATCCCACCAATCTCGATGCGATACGTTCCTACTTAATGGAGAACTGTGATTGGGTAGGTCCTACAATCTCAAAGCGCCTCATCGACAGCTATGGGGCAGAAACGCTCATCATTTGCAAGAAGACTCCAAACCGCATTGCCTCCGAAATTCCAGGCATCTCGCTTCGCCGCGCAGAGGGGATTGCGAGAATGCTGCGAGATATTGAGGAGAGTGAACATCTCCAACTTGCCCTCAAAAACCTTTTGGACGGAACGGGAGCGGATAGTCGGGCTAGGCGTCGGATTCTGGAGAAATGGGGTCAGGATGCGCCGGCGCGTATTCGCGAAAACCCCTATGCCCTTATTGACACTATTGAGGGCATCGGTTTTTTTACAGCCGATGAAATAGCCAGAAAGCTTGGCTGCGACTTCTCGGGCGCATTCCGACTGCAGGCGGGGATTCTCCACACGCTGAAGGAGCAGTCCTACGACCATGGGCACATCTGCCTTCCGAGGATGTATCTCCTGTCGGAGGCTGAGAAAATCTTGAAAGTTTCGCCCGATCGGATCAATGAGGAGTTAAGACCGCTGGAAGAGGACAAACTTGTTGTCATCGCGGACGGTTTTGTTTACCTTGAACGCTATTTCCGCGACGAGAGGCTGATCGCGGAAAGGCTGAAAGCCCTGATCGCTCAGACACCCGCACTCGGACAGCCCGATTTCGAAGGTTTGGCCGAGGATCAGGCAAGGGCACTTTCCGAGGCGATGGCGAGCGGGGTTTTCATTCTCACAGGACCACCTGGAACCGGCAAAACCTATACAATTAAACGAATTATCAGCTCTTTCCCCGAGGCGCGAATTGCGCTTGCGGCTCCCACGGGTAAGGCGGCCAGACGAATTTTCGAGCAAAGCGGCCGGCCTAGTCTCACTATCCACAGACTTCTTGAGCCGCAGAGAATTGACGATGACTTCATCTTCACCCGTAATGCCGAGAACCCCATTGAGGCGGATATCATCGTGCTTGACGAGGTTAGCATGGTGGACACGCCTCTCATGGCACGGCTCCTTGAGGCCGTTACACCCGGTATACGCCTTATCCTTCTGGGCGACAGATATCAGCTACCCTCTGTCGGCCCCGGGAACATTCTCAAGGATCTAATTACTTCAGGCGCAATCCCCTCGACGGAACTCACGATTATCAAGCGGCAGGATGAGGGCCTGATTATCCGCAACTGTCACAGGATAAAGAACGGCGAGAATATTGGACTTGAGAATTCCGCGGCTCAGGATTTCCTTTTTTTCGAGAAAGAAGATGAGGAGGGAATACGGGAGACGATTCTTGAACTCGCCTTGCATCGGTTTTCGAAATTCTATCAGGAAGACTTGCTGCATGGAGTTCAGATTATTGCACCGCTTCGGGAAAGAACCACCCTTTCCTGCAGGGCCTTGAACGAGCTCTTTCAGCAGCAGAGCAACACTGAGTCGAAGATAGAGGGCGTTTACTACAAGTTGGGCGACAAGGTTATCCAAACCAGGAATCGATACGAGCTCAACATTATCAATGGCGATCTCGGATACGTCCATAACATCGACAAGTCCAACCGGAGCATCACGGTTGGATTCGATGACCCCTATCGATTGATCGAATTGCCTCTTTACGAAAATGAACTTGAACTCGCCTACGCTGTCACCTGCCACAAGTTCCAGGGCAGCGAGGCGCGAATCGTTCTAATCCCCATCCACCGCAACTTTGGGCCTATGATAATGCAAAGAAACTGGCTTTACACAGCAGTAAGCCGCGCACGGGAGATTTGCGTTCTTGTTGGACAGCGTAAGGAGGTATCGCGAATAATATGCCGCAATCGTCAGCAGCGCCGTTTTACGCGTCTCCAGGAAATGCTGCGGTGATACGTGTACTAAAAAACCCGGAACGCTTCCAAACAGTATCGTAAGCGCGTCCTTAGTATCCGCCTACGTGCCCTCACCGTTCTAAGACATCCCCAAATAGGATTTATCAGAAAATGAATCTCTTCGCCAGCAAGCAGACTGGATGCGCTCAGTAGCGATGCGCAAGCGCAGTGAATTTTCTTGTCCAGCGACTTATAACTGTAGTCTCATTCCTTTAAGCGTTACCCATCATCCCTTCTTTTAAGAGATTAGTATGTCAGTATTTGCAAAGCTGATACTCCTTAGCGCTAATTGCCCTATACAAGTTAGAATCGCAGTGATGTCAGGATTGGCGACGCGAGTGGATGTTCCCGATGCACACCTGGGAAGAGAGAGGCTTGATGCCCTATACCATCAATGGAATAAAGCCGAGCACATAATGCCAGATCCCTTGGAAACGCTTTCCGCCTATCCCAATATCGCCGATCGCGAAGTGGCAGGGCTGCTGGCCGCGTCGATGGCCTACGGTAGGGTTGGTGCCCTTCTGAAGCCATTGAGACGGATTCTGTCGATTGTTGGAATTTCGCCAAGAGATTATGCCCGCTGTCGGAATCAACGGCGAATTGAACTGGACTTGGGGGGTATAGTGCATCGCTTTGCCAGGGCCCGCCACTTTGCTGCCCTGCTTGCTGGTGCGGGAGCAACGATAAGTCGTTATGGAAGCCTTGAAGGGGCATTTCTTGAAGGCTACAAATTGCATCCCTATTCCGCACCGAATGGGAGAAGACGAGTGCGAGTGGACGATATTGAACAATTCGTACCTACTCAGACCGATTCCAGGGAGGCAAATCGGGACGAACCTCTTCGCGGCAGTGATTTTGAGATGAATCAGACTCATCGGACCAGGGGGAATGTGATTAAAGGACTCTCGACACTGGTTAGCGCAGTTAGCAAGGGGGGAAAGGGCCAAACAGGTTATTTGCTGCCGTTGCCTGAGAAGGGCAGCGCGTGTAAGAGGCTCCTTCTCTATCTTCGATGGATGGTGCGATCAGACGATGTGGATCCCGGGGGGTGGTTGGCGGTTGACAGGGCAGATTTACTGATTCCACTGGACACCTGGATATATCGAATAGCTCTAAGGGCGGGGTGGTCCAAGAGGAAGAGCATCGATATGAAAACGGTTCGTGAAGTCAGCGCAGCGCTGTCTACAATAAATCCTCAAGATCCTGTCAAATACGATTTTGCACTTAGTCGGTTTGGAATACGTTCGAATTTGAGCCTAGATTCATTATTCGCCCTTACTGGATAATAAGTTGGCAATAGAATTTTCAGTAGAAAATAAACCAACATACTGGACTTTGAAGCTCGGCAGGTATTAGAATACAAATAGCTATGGCTGATTTGCAGGCTAAATATATGGGCATAGAGCTAAAAAACCCGGTGATTGCCGGAGCTTCGGAACTAAGCTCTCACATGAACTCGATAAAAAAACTCGAAGAAGCCGGAGTTGGCGCTCTTGTAATAAAGAGTCTTTTTGAGGAGCAGATTCAGCTTGAGAAGGCAAGGTTTGAGGAGGAGCAGACACAGTACGACGGAATAAACGCGGAGATGACCAGTATATATCCCACGATGGAGCATTCCGGTCCCGAGGAACATCTCATGTGGGTGTGCAGGGCAAAGGAATCGATATCTATTCCGGTTATTGCTAGCTTGAACGCCGTCAATGCCGATACCTGGGTTGAGTGGGCAAGGAAATTGGAGGACACTGGAGTTGACGGCATAGAGCTGAATTTCTTTGCGAATCCGGAGCTTCAGGAAGGCGAGGGAAGCGTAATTGAGAGAGACCAGATTTCTGCTGTGACCGAAGTTGTGAAGAATGTAGATATTCCGGTGTCTATCAAGATGAGCCTGTTTTACACGACCCCCCTATCGGTGGCGAAATCGTTTGTGCGGGCAGGGGCGAAAGGGCTGGTGCTGTTTAACAGATTTTTTCAACCGGATATTGATGTCGAAAACGAGACAACTCTGATCCCGTTGAATTTGAGTGTCAGCACGACAAATCGCTTGCCCCTACGCTATGCGGGCCTGCTTTTTGGGGAGACGAGTGCAGATATTTGCGCCTCAAGTGGTATTATGGATGGGCTGGATGTCGCGAAGATGATTCTTGCTGGGGCCGATGTTGTTCAGGTTGTGAGTACCCTGTATCGAAACAAGATTACGCAGGCCGGGCGCATTGTGGAAGAGTTGGGGAGATGGATGGAAGAAAAGGGCTATGCCTGCCTGGAAGATTTCCGAGGCAAAATGAGCAGGAAGAACTCCACCGATCCCTGGGCCTATAAGCGGGCTCAGTATGCAAGGTTGCTTATGAAGCCCGATCCGATGAAGATTATTCGGTAGCTTGGCGATTAAGGATAGGTGGGATTTCAGCCCGTTTCAATGCTAGACTGCGTTTTTTTTTGCTCAAGCAATCTGCACGCGGAATGCTATTGGCTTCCGCTCTGCAAAGTTCAGATTCAGCCGGGAGTTATGAGTAGCTGGTTTAGGGCCACGCGTTTGAAATTCTCTTCTGCGCAGTGCTGCCATTTGCGGAAGTCTCCGGGGTGCAGTGTGGGATGAGCCTGAGAATGAAAATATCTGCGCCGGAGAGCAATTGGTTGCTTCTCGAATGACCAGGGGAGATTTTCCATTTGTCTTCGGCGGATATATGAGCTAAGATTCCTTGATTAACAGATGACTGTAGCTGGTATACGCAGAAGATTTTATGTTCTAGTCGGCGCCCACACTCTGGCGGCTTCCATTATTTGGGGGGTGAACACCCTCTTCCTACTGGAATCGGGCCTTGATATTGCTCAGGTTTTTTTGGTGAATGCCGTTTTCACCGCGGCAATGACAGTTTTTGAGATTCCAACGGGCGCGGTTGCGGACACGAAGGGGAGAAGAACTTCCCTAGCCTGGAGTTCGGTGATGCTCTTCGTTGGAACTTTGGGATATCTGGGAGCAGGAACCTGGGGGGGTGGATTTCTGGCCTTTGCGGCAGCCTCAGCTCTTCTGGGTTTGGGGTTCACTTTTTTTTCCGGAGCCGCGGAGGCCTGGGCTGTAGATGAGCTTATATTCTTGGGGGAAAAGGGCGGCGGAACTTCCTTGTTTGCAAAGGCCGCAACCACCGCAAGCATCACTATGCTTGTGGGAACCGTGGTGGGTGGCCTACTTGGAAGTTTGGATTACAGAATTCCCTATCTGCTGAGGGCTGCTCTGTTCCTTCTGATGCTGGGCCTGACGCTTTTCGCCATGCCGGAACGCGGTTGGAAGCCGGATGGGAAGGCTCTGAGTCCGATGGCTCGGGTTAGAAATACTCTGAATGACACTGTTCGATATGGCTTCAGACTGGCGTCGCTGCGGAAACTGATGGGGATTTCCTTCCTGTTGGGAATTTTTTTGATGTGGGGATTTTACGCCCTGCAGCCCTATGTAACCGAGCTGGCGGGTAAGCCAGGAGCGGCTTGGTTGTCCGGCCTGGTTACGGCGATGATAACACTCTCTCAAATTCTGGGCCAATTACTGGTGGGAAGGCAAAATAAAAAAGATACTAAGCCTGGGAAGGTGATAAGTTCGAAACTCTCAAGGGCAATGCTCATTGCTGCCATAGGAGCCTTGATTACTGGATTGGTGGGTTTGAATTCCCTGCAGGCATATTTTGGCACTTTGCTTACGCTGGCATTGGCTGTTATCGGATTGATGCTTCTTATGGGCAGTTTAGGTTTTGCGGGGCCACTCCTCCGTGACGCTTTGCACAGTCGTATTCCGTCGGAGAAGCGGGCAACCATTGTATCGCTTGATTCGCTAGTGAGCAGCGGCGGTGCAATCATAGGGCAACCTAGCCTGGGAGTCCTGGCAGGGCGTTTCGGCATTTCTTCCGGGTACCTGGCAGGGGTTATGCTTTTTCTCCTAACTCAGCCCATACTGGTTCTTTTTAGGAAGGGCGAGAAGGCCGATGCGAAGTAGGTGTTTTTTTCGAGCGTTTTGCGCTATCCCTAACTAACAACCAGGTTCACCAGGCGATTGCGAGCCACGATTTTTCTGAGAATTTTTTTCCCCTTGCAGAACTCAATTATTTTGGGGTGTTCGAGGGCGATTCTCTCCAGTTTCGCCGAGTTCGCGTTGCTGGGGACCTTGACCTTGGCGCGCACCTTGCCATTAATCTGAAGGACGATTTCTTTTTGGCTGTCCTGTACGAGGTTAGTATCCCAGGCGGGATAGGGATGATAGGCGAGGCTGCTGCTATTGCCGAGGATCTGCCACATCTCTTCGGCAAGGTGGGGAGCGTAGGGGGCAAGAATCAGCACAAATGGCTCCCAGAGTATCCGCCAACAAACCCTTTCCCTATAGATTTCGTTTATGAATATCATCATCTGAGAAATGGCGGTGTTAAATGCGAGGTTTGCCGTATCCGTGCCAACCTTCCTAATGGTTTTGTGAAGCAATTTCTGGGCTTTCATGGGGGGACTGTCGCTGTCAATGGGCCTATTTGATATATTCCATACACGATTCAGAAATCGGTGAATTCCGATTAAACCCCTAGTTTGCCAGGGCATGGATACTTCCAGGGGCCCCATGAACATCTCGTAGACACGCATGGAATCTGCGCCATAGCTCCGAATTATATCGTCGGGGTTGATTACGTTTTTGAGGCTTTTGGACATCTTGGCGATTACCTGTTCAAGCTCTTCACCGTTTGTTTTGTGCACATAGACAGAATTCCTTTTTTCTACCTCGTCGGCCGGGACAAGCGTCTTATCGGCGCGGCGGTAGGCGAAGGAAGTTATCATACCCTGATTAACCAGCCGCTCGAAGGGCTCCTTGTGGCTCACAATGCCCATGTCGTATAGAACCTTGTGCCAGAAACGGGCATAGAGTAGATGGAGAACCGCGTGCTCCGCTCCGCCCACGTATAGTTTCACGGGCATCCAGTACCTTTCCTTCTCCCTGTCTACCAGGCAGGTGCTATTGTGAGGATCAATGAAACGTAGGTAGTACCAGCAGGAACCGGCCCACTGGGGCATGGTGTTTGTTTCGCGTTTTGCCGGACCGGAGCAGGAGGGGCAGGCAGTGTTTACCCACTCATCGATGTCTGCCAGCGGGCTTTCTCCAGTTCCGGTTGGCTGGTAGCTTTTGACTTCGGGGAGGGTTAGAGGAAGTTGAGATTCAGGGATGGGGACGGTGCCGCATTTGGGGCATTGTACCAGGGGAATGGGTTCCCCCCAGTAGCGCTGACGTGAAAATATCCAATCGCGAAGTCTGTAGTTGACGGCCCTCCGGCCCTTTCCATCCTTTTCAAGACGGGCAATGACTCTATTGATGGCAGTGTCTTTGTCGGTTCCGTCCAGGTAGTCTGAGTTGACATGAGGACCATCGCCTACATATGCTTCCTTTTCGATATTTCCGCCCTTGAGGACCTCAATGATAGGAAGCCCAAATTTCTTTGCGAATTCCCAGTCACGCTGATCGTGGGCGGGGACGGCCATAACTGCACCGGTTCCGTATGAGATCAGTATGTAATCGGAAATCCAGACTGGTATTTCCCTGCCGTTAACGGGGTTTACCGCGTACGCCCCGGTGGGTACCCCAGACTTGTCCTTTGCCAAATCTGTGCGTTCCAAGTCGCTTTTGTGAGATGCCTGTTCGATGTAATCCTTCACGAGACTGATGTTTTCGGGTGTGCATATTTGCAGCACAAGCGGATGCTCGGGGGCAAGCACCATGTAGGTGGCTCCAAACAGGGTGTCGGGTCTTGTGGTATAGACCTCAATCGAGCCCGCGTGGACTGCAGTGCCGGTGAGCGAAAAGGTGACATTGGCACCCACAGACCGCCCAATCCAGTTACGCTGCATCGCCTTTATGGATTCGGTCCAATCAAGATAATCCAAATCGTCCAAAAGAGCCTGGGCATATTCGGTTATTCTGAGAACCCATTGACGGGTGTTTTTCCTTTGAACCAGATGTCCGCAGCGTTCACACTTACCCTCGTGAACCTCCTCGTTTGCCAAGCCTGTTTTGCATGATTTACACCAGTTGATAGGCATTTCGGATTCATATGCCAAACCCCTCTTGTAAAGTTGTAAAAAAATCCACTGTGTCCATCGATAGTAATCGGGTGCATGAGTTTGAATTTCACGATCCCAATCGTAGCTGAATCCGAGCTTTTTTATTTGTCGTCCAAAGTTGACAATGTTCTTTTCAGTTATTTTGCGAGGAGGCTGACTGCTTTGTATTGCATAATTTTCAGCCGGAAGCCCGAAGGAATCGTAACCCATGGGATGAAGCACGTTGCAGCCATTCATTCGGAGATAGCGCGAGTAGATATCGGTAGCGGTGTAGCCTTCAGGGTGTCCGACATGCAGTCCCGCTGCGGATGGATAGGGGAACATATCCAGGACATACTGCCGTTTTTCCGGCGGAAAACTTTCGTCTTCGGTTACCTTGAAGGTCTTATTCTCCTCCCAGTATTTCTGCCATTTGAGTTCGATTTCCTGGAAAGGGTAACTTTGCATGCTGCAGATAGTATCGATAAGCCTTCTCAAAGTCTATCCATCTTATCATAACAGCTTTTAGATAGGCGGGAACTTCCCAATTCTTATGGGAGCCCTTGAGGCTAATGGGAAGTCCAATTATTCTCATAGGGCATGTATAAAATTGTTCCCTTTTTTGTAATCCTGATTCCCGTGTACGGGGTGTTTTCACTTGAACCATATGAGAAAGCCGGCGCCTTGGTTGAAAATTTTCGGGATGAGATGTACATGCAGAGCATTGATGATGCCTCCTTGAAACAGATGTATCATGATACGCAGGCCCTGTTAGAGGAGTTGGATCTGGATGAGCGGGAGCTGCTTTACCGTAAATCCCAGGCTGCTTATTACATGGCCCGAGGCTATCTTTCCTTCGACAGTGTGAGTGAGGTGTTCGATGCTGATGAGGATTTTCGCAATGGAAGGTTTAAGCAAACTCAGAAGAGATACGGGAATTTAGAAGAAATAATCCAACTCCTTGAGGAATCAATGTCTTTTTCGGAGCAGTATCTAGCGATGGGCCGCGATGCCAGAGGAGTTAGACAGTATGCTGAGAGTCTGAGTCAAATAACTACTTTGAAAACTACAGGCTTCTTAATCTCCAATGGCCCCAAAACACAATCCTTGGCACGGGAGGCGATTGAATTGAACCCCAATGAAATCAAGGCCCATATGCTTATTGCATCGAGATATATCTATTCACCCCCGATGTTCGGTGGAAACCCGGCTAAGGGGATTGGCATTATTGAGGCTATTTCTCAAAGGGGCCCTCTCGATCGGGAGGATGCGCACAATATCAATGTGGCGCTTGGCGTTGCCAATATGAGGCTCGACCGCTGGCTGGAGGCGGCAGAGTACTTCCAGAAGGCGCAGGAGATATATCCCGGCAATGTGTACACTGCCGCAATGCTGCTGCTCTGCGAAACTGAGCTAGAATGAGGGCGATTTTAACGATGTCGGGATATCTTACTTTTTTATGTTTTTAACCTGGTATTCTCAGGCCTTGTTTCTGACCGGCGTATGGTGCCTGCTTCTGAGTCTGTCTAATGCTATTTTTTTCAGACTCTGTAGGCGGAAAACCCGTGTGAAGAGTAATCTGATGATTTCGGTGCTGATTCCGGCCAGAAATGAGGAGGGGCGTATAATTTCCACCTTAGAGGGAATGTTGAAACAGGAATACTCAAATTTCGAGATGATCGTAATTGATGATGATTCAAGTGACGGAACATGGGACCTCGTCAAAACCTATGCGGATGGAAACGAGTGCATGACTGCCCTGCGGGGCAAGAAGCTTCCGGAGGGGTGGAAGGGTAAATCCTATGCCATGTCTCAGTTAGCGGATGCTGCCAGGGGTGAAATACTTGTTTTCCTTGATGCGGATATCATCCCTGCGCCGGATTTTCTCTCTTGGGTTGTCGACAAGATGATTCATCATAAGGCAGATTCCATGTCCGCCTTCCCACGGCACAGGGCAAAAAGTGTGAGGGAATACATCTTTTTCCCTCTCGTATATTTTGTTAACTTGCTTTTACTTCCGTTTTGGCTCATTGAAACCACGAAACAGCCACTTTTCAGTCACGCGATTGGTCAGCTCATGGTGTTCCGTAAGGAGGCCTATGTAGATGCAGGAGGTTTCGCAATCGTATGCAATAAGATTCTTGAGGACATTCAGATGGGAAGGGCAATGAAGAGAGCAGGATACCGACACGTTTTTCTTGATGCACGTGAGGTATTAAGCGGGTTTATGTACGATTCCTGGGAGCATACCATAGCTGGTTTGAAAAGATCTATCTACGAGTATTTTGACATGAAGATTTACCCTCTTATCATTATGTCCTTTGTCAATATCGCTTTTCTTGTAGTTCCCGCATTTCTAATTCTTTTCGCTCTGTATTATTCCTTATCGCAAACACCTTGGATTATTTGGGGGAATGTTGGAATATTGCTTGGCTGGTCTATAACCGCGTTCGATCGTCGACTACCCTGGTATGTACCTCTTTTCTATCCAGTTCAATTTTTCTTTGTTGTGATACTGGGCTGGAAAAGTATGCTTGATGAGATTAATGGACGAGGATATAGCTGGAAGGGCAGGAATATACTCTAGGTTGAAGTGAGAAAACACCAGAACCTCGTAAATGGGAACTGCCTTTTCCGTCTAGCTGGCTTCCTTATCCGCTATCTCGTGGTAATCCCCGCTACGTTTTTGTTAGGAAGACTTGTATACAATTTGCGGATAAGGGGCAGGCATAATCTTCGTGGCATCAAGAGCGGTATGGTTGCTTCCAATCACTGTCAATTCATTGAGGAGGGTTTTGCTATATTGGCTCTGTCTCCTCGCAAGGCTATATGTGGCGCGTCAGAAGAAAATATTGCACGAAAGGGTATTGGATGGCTTATTAGATTGATTGGAGCCTTTGAAATTCCGGACAAGAATCCGCTTAGCATAGCCTACTATATTAAAGAGGCGCTAAGAAAAAATTTCCTGATACTTTTTTTCCCCGAGGGGAAGTTAAACTGGCGTTCTCAGACACCCGGATCCTTTTTCGAAGGATTCTTTTTCTTTGCGATACTAAACAATGTTCCGATTCTGCCGCTGACAGAGGTGCTCCATGATCGTCCGATTCGTCTAATTTTTCCCTGGTGGCCGCCAAAAACCACCTTGTTCATAGGGACTCCGGTTTATCCTGATGATTTCAGACACCCCGGATTATCCAGGAGGAAGCAGACGAGCATGATATCGGAGCACGTGCGGTCAGTTATAATTGATACTATCGAAAGAGAGAATGGCTGCAAAATTTTGCCCGAAAGGCGAGATCCCGACTAGCGTGAAGAGGATCTAACCCACTATGGAATAATTTCGTGTGCTAAGAGTCGTCTGGCCGGGCGAAAATAGGTTTTCGGCGAATATCCGAATAGGTCGGACACCCGTGTCATATAAATGCAAGCGTATTTCTCCACTTGCTCCGCATAGCGGCTTTCTTCAATGCCTGCCCTGAATATCTCCCCCCAATAGGGATTGAAATGGGGCTTGAGGTCATCCAAAAGTTTGGAAATGCGAGAGTTGAGAGTTTCCCGCTCATTTATTTGGGCCATAGGGATTTGAACTTTCTTACCGGCATGGTGCTCCAAATCAGCGATGTCGGCCTGTTTCTCCAGAAAATGCTTGCGCTTCATTAAGCGGTCGATTTCCTGTTGAATGCTATGAGTCTTGCTAATGGCCTCAAGTTCGTCGTCCAGGCCACTTAAGACAAGGCCCGTGCGCCAATCGCAGAGCTTCTTTATGGAAACGACATCGCCATAGATGTGGTCACCCAGGTAAAGGATCTCATCACCAGGTATTCCCATGCCCTCCTGCACAGCACCGAACCAACCGCCTTGCCAGATTCCCCGAGAAATGGGGCCCTCATGATTGCTCATTTGTTCAGTTTCGGTGTCGATTTTTAAGAAACGATGCGGACTTGCAAAAAAACTAGGCTTATCAGCAAGGGTGATAACAAGGTCAAATAGTTCTTGCCATTTCTTATATTTTTTCAAGAAGGGATTTATGGCGTAGTTCAGGAGAATTCGGGAGTATGCATAGTCCGAATTTGTGATTATCATCAATCTCTTCCCGTATGCCTTGAAACGTTCCAGTATGGGAGCAACCTTGGAATCCTTTTGAACATATTTGCCGAAGTCGGTTTTGAGAATGGATTTCAGTGTGCCGTCCTTGTGAAGACTGTCAATACAAAGATTGAGATCGGAGGCTAGGCTCCTGTAGTCAGGAAGAGTTAACCCCTCCTTTTTCAACTGCACCATTTGGGCGAATAGCACACCGTGAGATATGGCAAACGCTGTATCTAGGCTTTGGAAATCGGAATCTCGAGGATCGATTACCCTTTCACGATAGATTTGCTGCCGTTCGCGGAAATCGATTTCCTCAAGCCCGTGATAGGCGATTTTTACCTTGCCGAAACGGCTCAGCTTCAGCATATGTCCATTTCTTTTATCAATTACCAGGCCGAGTATGGCTCGATTTAAAAGAAATTTCAGCTTCCCGATTTCCTCGGGATAGGAGTAGTTTTCCACTAGCCGCTTGATAGCCAATGTGTGGGTGAGTTTTTCAAATTTGTCGATTTTGTAGGGCACGAGTGTATAATCCATATCGAAGCCGATAACCTTTATTTTGTTCAGGTTCAGTAATCTGTTTACATAGATAGGCATTACATCAGAATGGCCAAGATCAATGCTAGTTTCAAGCATGCTGATCAGACAACTTACGGAATCATTCCATAAAAATATGTCGAAGGCGAAATATGCTGAGCCTCAAAAACCGAACGGCTTCATAGAACCTTAAGGCGAAATTTCCGCTTCATGATACGGGAGAGGAAGGCGTTTTTCGGTTATAATATCAACCCGGCTCTGAAAGCGGGCATTGCCCACCTGTGGTTTGCCGCCATTCACCCACGGGGGGCTCACTCCGAAGAGCCGTATGCCCAGAGCTCCTTGTATTTATCCACATCCTCGGGGATCACCAACTCATATGGGATGTCCCAAATCTCCGGGAGTTTCTCGCCGTTGATCGCCTTGACTGCGGCCTCAATACTGCCGGCGCCCTGTCCATATGCGTCCTGAAAAACGGTTACATCCAACTTGCCCGCTTCCATAAGTGCAAGTGCGCTGGGTGTGGCATCTATACCCGCAACTATAACATCGTCAAGCATGTCGGCCTGTTCAAGGGCCATAATCGCGCCAATTGCCATTTCATCATTGTTGGCAACAACCGCGTCAAAGATGACACCGGACTGAAGCCAGTTCTTCATCAATTGAAAACTTCTGTCTCTCTCCCAGTTCCCTGTAGCCTCTCTGATAATGTTGATTCCAGGATATTGATCTACAACCTTGTGATTTCCTTCAGTCCTAAGGCTTTGGGCTTTTTGACCCATCCCACCCCACATAATAACTACATCGCCCTTTCCTCCAAGCAATTCTGCAACTCTTTCCATTTGGATTGTTCCAGCATAAAGTGAGTCTGAACCGACATAGGTTGCTAAACGGCTCAATTCCGACTCCTCTGGAATTCGATTTACCGCAATCAGTGGGATATGGGCATTGCGAGTTGCATTCAGCAGCGGCGCAATCGTGGATGGATCAACGGGCACCAAAATTAGCGCATCTATTTCCTGGGCAATAAGGGTATCAATTTGATTCTGCTGCGTTATGGGGTCATCCTTTGCATCCATCATTGTCAGCTTTGTGCCCCGCTTTCTTGCTTCGATACGCATGCTTTCGTGCATGAAGGACATCCATTCATCATCGAAGTTCGCGGCTGCCACGCCAATATGGGGTGTGTCTTTTTGTGCACCACGGGCCCACAATCCCACCGTAGCTCCAAAGATAAGAGACAAGGACAATAACGAGACAAACTTTTTCATCTTACCCACCTTCTAAGTTTTTTCCAGTTCACAACCACAGCGATCGCGTGAGTGTTGGCACGCGAATTCCCTGGATACAGCCAACAGAGCTCAGAACCCTTTTGGGAATCATTCAGCATAATCCGAAAAAACACAAATACATTGTTTCACAAAAGAATGGGAACACCAGATCATCTTGTGGTGATTTCCACATCTGCTCTCTAGTGCTCCATTTGCTTACTACATCCGGGATTCCCGAATTCGCAATTCTAGTTCCAAGTCGGCAAACAATCAAAGGATAACCCCTGTCCGGCATATTTATCCACCCCGGCTGCTTGGTGAGATGAACTCACTCAGAAACATCCGAACTGGCTTTCCGGTACGCGGTATGCCCCAGTGTCTACTACCACCTTGAGAGAAAGGCCGGAAGCCGACATCCACATCAGGCTAACGCTATATGTTGAATAGAAGGTCCTCGTAACCCGGATAGGGCCAGATGCGCCTATCGGTAAGCTTTTCCAGAGCATCTCCGTAGACTCGCAGTTGAGCCATCGCGGGAACCACCTCTTCATAGTAGGCGAAGGCCTGGGCCTTAGCATCCTTCTCCATTGCAAGAGCCGATTCCATCTTTGTGAGTAGATTCTTTGACGCACCAAGCAGGCCATCAAGATTTTCCCCAATTTCTCTTAGCTTGGCTGTTAGTTTCTTACACTCCACGCCCTTCTCCTCCAATCCGGAGATAGTGCCGCTAAGCTCTGCGGCATATGCGGCCACGGCCGGGCATATCAACCTGTCGGCCATTTCTTTCATCACGCCCGCTTCAATGTTTATCTGCTTGCTGTAAGTCTCAAGATAGATGGTAACCCTGCTTCGCAATTCGATGCGGTTTAGTACCTTGTGCTTCTCGAAAAGCTTTATGGAATCATCCTCCAGGTAGGTTAACAGGGCTTCTACCGCGGATTGAATGTTCGGCAAGTTCCTTTTTTTGCCCTCAGCCACCCACTCATCGCTGTAGCCATTGCCGTTAAAGATGACACGGCGATGATTCCGATAGTTTTCGAGAATGATATCTTTCGCCGCAGCCAGGGGATCGGCGGCTGATTCAAGGCGATCTGCGATGTCGGAGAGAATCTCAGCTACCGCCGTGTTAAGCACGGCATTAGGAGCGGCAATGGACTGCGACGAGCCGCACATACGGAACTCAAAGCGATTTCCGGTAAAGGCGAAGGGGCTTGTGCGGTTCCTGTCGGTGACGTCCATGGGCAAATCGGGGAGGGAAGTTACCCCAAGAAACATCGTCTTCCCCTCCTTTGTCTCAAAATTTTCGTTTGCGGTCAGCTTGTCAAGAATTTCGACTAGCTGGTCTCCCAGAAAGATCGAGATTATTGCCGGCGGCGCCTCATTAGCGCCGAGGCGATGATCATTTCCCGCGTTTGCCGCGGAAGCCCTGAGAATAGGGGCGTAAACGTCAACCGCCTTGATTACCGAGGTAAAAAACAACAGGAAACGGACATCTTCGTGAGGACTCTCTCCCGGTTTGCAGAGGTTCACGCCGGAGGAAGTAATAATATTCCAGTTTATGTGCTTTCCTGAGCCGTTGACACCCGCAAAGGGTTTTTCGTGCAGAAGACATTCCAATCCATGCCGTTCGGCCACCTTGGACAGAGTTTCCATCAGCAGCTGATTCCAGTCGGTAGAGATACCGGCAGTTGAAAACACCGTGGCAATTTCAAACTGATTCGGCGCCACCTCGTTGTGCTGGGTTTTAGCGCTAATGCCAATTTTCCAAAGCTCTATATTCACCTCCGCCATGAAGTCAGCTACCCTGTCCTTGATGGCGCCGAAATAGTGATCGTCCATTTCCTGACCCTTTGCGCTCATCGTTCCAAAAACAGTTCTGCCGGTTAATCTGAGATCTGGCCTCAAGTCAAAGTACTCCCGATCTACCAGGAAATATTCCTGTTCGGGGCCCGCGTACGCATTGACTCTCTTCTCATCCTTATAGCCCATGGCATGCAAAACCCTGAGGGCCTGCTTATTGATCGCCTCGTTCGAACGCAGCAGGGGAACCTTTTTATCGAGCGCTTCACCCGTGTAGGAGACAAACGCGGTGGGGATACAGAGGGTTACCCTGTTGCCGAAGCGTTTAAGGAAGGCCGGCGATCCGGTGTCCCAGGCGGTGTATCCGCGCGCCTCAAAGGTGGTTCGGAGCCCTCCCGAGGGGAAGGAAGATGCATCCGGTTCGCCCATAATCAGCTCCTTGCCGGAGAATCCCATCAACACCGACCCATCCTTATTTGGAGAAATAAAGGAGTCATGCTTTTCGGCGGTGTAACCGGTTAGGGGCTGAAACCAGTGTGTGTAGTGGGTTGCGCCCCTTTGCAGGGCCCAATCCTTCATTGCATTTGCAATGACTTCCGCGATTTCAGCGGAGAGCGTCATCTCTCCCGTCTGTACGCGCTTAAACTGGATGAAAACCGATTTGGGCAGACGCTCACGCATAAGCGATTCGCTGAAGCAATTTACGCTGTAGAGATTTTCCAGATTCTCAAACTCAGGGTTGCAGGGCACTGTCATCCTCCGAAAAAAATATAAGAGGCAATGCTACAGAACTAACCGAATTTATGACAAGGGGGAAGGCTGTTATTTATTCCGAATTCGGGATTATCTTCGCGAAGATAGGGCTTCCCCGCATGATTTCCCCTACATGCGCCGGGCTTCCAGGTAGTAGCGCTTTTCAACAGCTTCGCCGATGCTGAAGGTTTTTCGGGGGAAAACTCCCACATCGGCTATACGGCGGAAAAACGCGGACTTCTCTATCCCCGGCAGAACAATGCCGATTCTCTGATCTGAATTAGATGCAGCCAGCTTGCGAACGGAATCCTCCCCGTGGATGTAATCCAAATGGGTTTCAGGATGGAGTTCCACGTATGAATCTAGAGATCTTTGCAGAGATTCAACAGCAAGTCGGCCATCTGGTATTTCAATTTGCCAACGCTCCGAGGTCCCATCCGAACTTAGAACCTTGAGCTCATCCGATGAGAGCATACCCTCGGCTTCCGGCATTTTGACGGCACCCAATCGCTCTCTCAAATATGTCCTAAATCCCTCCTCCCGCACTCCGAACACCATCCGATGAATGGGATGGAAGACCAAACCAGGATCGTAAATATTTTCCACCTCAACCAGGGCGTAGCGCATCGGATGATTCGGGGGGAAGGAGGTCTTCTTCTCAAGCCAAATTTCCCGTGCCGAGGCCAGGGAATGATTGCCGTCTCCCACCGCGAAAAGCAATTCTGATCCATCCACGAGTTTTTCAAAGGCCGAAACAAGCGGTTCGGCATCACCTTCTTCGACATGGAAACCGCTGATATGACCCCCATTTTGCATCAAATCAAAATCGTAAACCTTCTTCCCCCCAGTTCGCACCGCCATACGGGCGGCACTCATTACCAAGTCATTCGGATCGTCAATGAGCATGATTATGTGCGGCAGCTCGAGAGAGGCCTTTCTGCGCACCGCCATTCGAGGCGGCAGACGTTTCAAAATGGTACTCTCGGTGGGTCTTATCAAACTCCGCGAATTTTCCGAGAAATCGTAGGCGTCGAGATCAATAGCAAAAACTAGTCCCGAGCGCCGGGTCACATGAGGAGTGGAACGCTCCACCAGGATAAACCCCGGATTGAGTTTCCTTAAGGCGGCGCTCCGGATGAGTTTCAACATGGCAAAACTAGTTTTGCCAATCTGCTCATCCAAATCATCATCTTCCAAATTGCACTCGGGGACAAACAGATTCAAAGTGGAGGGTGCATTCCCCACTAATCGTCGGGTTTCCGTCCAATAAGAAGGCTCGGACGAGAATTGATCGCAGGCGATAACAGCCCACTTCTCATAATCAATTTCCTCTCGCGGGATAAGAATTTCGGGGAATTCAATGCCCAAATTCGAAAGGCGTTCGCTAAGTGCTAGGCTCATATAGCCTCAATATCGTCCACAATGCGGAGCATACCCGTAAGATACGGAAGTCTTGGACCAAATAATCCCTGTGTCTGCTTGACCCGGCAAGAAACATAGTTTGCCTTAACCCTTTTTGGCCGAAAACTCCGCCATGAAGGCAATCAGCCTGTCCACACCCTCTTCTTTGAGGGAGTTATAGATGGAGGCACGACACCCGCCGACACTGCGATGCCCCTTCAATCCAATCAGTCCCGCAATAGCGGATGCCTCAAAGAATTTTGCCTCCAAATTCTCATTTCGCAGACGCCATACTACATTCATATCCGATCGAAATGCCTTATTCACCGGGCAGCGATAAAAACCCCCGGAGGAATCAATGGCTTCATACAGTTTTGCAGCCTTCAGCATATTTGTCTTTGCAACGGCCGCGGCTCCACCGCACTTCTTGATATTTTCAAGAACTAATTTCATTGCCCAGATGGAAAACACCGGAGGAGTATTATACAGGGAATTGGCTTTCGCGTGTACCGAGTAGTTCAGATATGAGCCGATGTTTTTCGGGCTTTCGGAGAGCAGTTCATTTTGGATAATCACAATTGTTACGCCGGCTGGTCCCAAATTCTTTTGCGCCCCCGCATAGATAAGACCAAACCTGCCAACATCAACCGGCCTGCTTAGGATGTCGCTTGACATATCCGCAACCATGGGGACGCCCCGAAATTCGGGGAAGGCTTTCCATTGCAGTCCCCCAATGGTTTCGTTGGTGGTGATATGCAGGTATGCCGCGTTGGGACTGGGTTTAATCGACTTGGGATCGGGTAAATTTGTGTATTTCTCACTCGCCCCATCATAAATCACATTTACCCCACCCACCTTCTTAGCCTCATCAATCGCCTTACGCGCCCATGCACCGCTGTTGATGTAATCCGCGCTCTTCCCGGTTGGAAGAAGATTCATGGGGAGCATTGAAAACTGCAGTGTCGCTCCTCCTCCAAGAAGGAGGACGGAGTAATCCTCCGGCACACCCATCAACTCCCTGATAAGGGCGATGGTTTCCAGATGAACCCTCCCATAAATCTCGCCGCGATGGCTTAGTTCCACCAGTGACAGACCTGTTTTCTGATAATTCACCATTTCGGCGGCCAGTGTCTCCAGAACCTCCACGGGAACCACGGAAGGGCCAGCCGAGAAATTAACCGGACGATTCATAATTTACTCCTAAAACAATGTTATGGTATGATTCTCGTACCCTCATTCCCCTCAAGGGCAGCACTCAAATGCAGGGGATCGCTTATCAAACCTTCTCTACCCGTGGCCTGAACGAAGTCCACGAGTGCCTGGATTTTTGGCAGCATGCTTCCGGGAGCGAACTGCCCCTCGGCCGCAAGTGCCTGTGCCTCCGACACCGAAAGCACATCCAATTCCCTCTGTGTCGACTTTCCGAAATCTACACACACCTTCGGAACAGCCGTTGAGATAACAAGCTTATCCGCGTTTAGTGAACGGCCCAAGAGCGAAGCTGCCTTGTCCTTGTCGATAACAGCTTCCACACCCTCAAATTCGCCGTTGTCGTTCAAAACCACGGGAATCCCCCCACCTCCGGCGGCAATCGTAATCACGCCCGATTCCACCAGGGAGCGTATAACATCCAACTCAATTATATCTATCGGTTCGGGTGAGGGAACCGCACGGCGCCAGCCCCTGCCGGCATCTTCCCTTACCACCCAGCCATCAATCCTACTTCGCTCCTGAGCCTTCTTTTCATCCATGAAGCTGCCAATGGGCTTCTCCGGATTCAGAAACGCCGGATCTGCCCTGTCAACCAGCACCTGAGTTACCACGGTTACCGTGTTCCGCCTCCCAGCACCAATTTCGTTCCTCATAGCCATCTGGATGTTATAGCCAATAGCCCCCTGACTGTCGGCAACGCAGGAATCTAGGGGCACATCGTGCAGCTCATCAAGCGATAATTCAGCCCGGCGCAGGATGAACCCCACTTGAGGACCATTGCCATGGACGATTGCGATATTGTGCCCATTAACAAGCAGCGGACTAAGGGCCCGTACGGCGCGTCTGGCAGCCTGATACTGAGCGGGGACCGAAACGTTCAGAGGGTTTTCGATCAGTGCATTACCACCAAGCGCAACAACCAGATTTTTTGGCACTCCAAAACACCTCCGATAAGCGGAGGCGATGGTATCATGGGGAAAAAGAAGATTGCAAGCTGTGTGCGTCCATCTACATGCTTATCACGGCATTGCTGCCTCTTAGAGTGCGCAGTTTTTGCTGAAGACGATTTCCCTCAAGGCAATTAAAAATATGGCGAAGTACTAGGATTTAGCATTTTTTTGGGGAAAAAAAACAAAACATGGATAGAATTAGGGATGATGAAAATTATTATCGCGTCGGATTCATATAAGGGCAGCAATACAAGCATGCGCGTTGCTAAATTTATTGAAGAGGGTGCCAGGGCAGTATTCCCCGAAGCCGAATACATCAAAATTCCCATGGCTGACGGAGGAGAGGGCACAGTTGAGGCCCTAACGAGCGGACTAGGGGGAAGAATTGAAAAAGTGAAGGTGAAGGATGCACTGGGTCGGCCGATAGATTCTTTCTACGGAGTTCTAGGCGATAAGGCAGTACTGGAGATGGCAGCCGCAAGCGGGCTGCCTTTGCTGGCCAGGCACGAGAGGAATCCGATGAGGGCGAGCACCTTTGGCACCGGGCAGCTGCTGCTTGCGGCACTGAACGCAGGTTATAGAGATATCACAGCAGGCATTGGCGGATCGGCCACAAATGATGGGGGAGCGGGGATGGCCAGCGCTTTGGGCTATCGATTTCTTGATGCGGAAGGCCGGGAACTTCCCCCGGGGGGAGCTGCATTGGCAAGGCTCGCGCGATTGGACGATTCGAAAATTAACCCTCTTCTGCGAAGAGCAAGGATCAGTGTGGCCTGCGATGTGGATAATCCTCTTCTGGGACCAAACGGCGCCTCCGTTGTTTACGGGCCGCAAAAGGGAGCTGATGAGGCAGCAGTGGAAGAGTTGGAGGCGGCTCTGACAAATTTTGCCGATGTGGTGGAAGGATGGAAGAGTTCGGAGCTGCGCAAGATTCCTGGAGCTGGTGCCGCCGGCGGACTGGGCTTTGGGCTGATGGCCCTTTGCGATGCCCATATGGAGAGTGGAATAAACACCATTCTCAACTTGGTGAATTTTGAAGACCGACTCAAGGGAGCACAACTGGTTATCACTGGGGAGGGAAGAATAGACGGTCAATCCATTCGAGGGAAGGTGCCTGTAGGAGTTGCGATGCGGGCTAAAAAGTGCGGCATCCCGGTGCTGGCCATCGTTGGCGATATTGGCGCGGATGCAAAAAGGGTGTACGAATATGGCATAGACTCGATTATGAGCACCGTTGATCGCGCCATGGGAAAAGATGAGGCGATGGCCCGTTCTTCACAAACCCTCAGGGACGCCGCACAACGGGCTTGCAGGATGATATCCATCGGTATGAAAATCGCGAAATCGTGATCCCTTTCTAATGATCAGAAAGGTGAAGGGGAGAACAGTCTTACCGTCTATGCGGAATAACAAAACTTTGATTTGGTTTGGGAAAATAAGAAGTAATATCAGGATTGCCGCGTCTGGCATTTTTACATACATGGTCAGTATGGGGAAGGCTCAAAATGAGAGAGCTTAGACGATTGCGATGCTTGAAAGGCTGCAATACGGGTCTGGTTTTCTGCGTTCTAACCCTATTCACCAAACCTCTGGGAGCTGCCGATTCTTGGGGAACTGCGCATGGCCCCCTTGATGGGAAAAACCTCCACGCACCTTACATCCCCTGGCTTAGTTTCCCTGCCAATTCAGCCGCATCACTGCCTCCTGAAACAATTCGTGTCGGTACCGCTTTGTACTTTCTAAACGAATTTGTCGCCAGGGGTGGCGATAGATTTAAGGAGCTTCCCATTGCCGAAAATGGGAAGTTCAGCAGGGATGATCAGAAGGAATTAATTCTTATCGACTATGAGAGTACGGTTGTGGAATTCAACTTTGATTGGCAGGCATCCGTCTCGTGGCGATTTAGCGTGGATTGGCGCATGCACTTCCGATACGGGGGTTTCTTCGATGGACTCATAGAGTGGTGGCATGGACTTTTGAAGGTGCCAAACGGATCGCGCGAGTATTTTGACAATGACCGATCGTACTGGAATATCAGGCGCGAGGTACAGTGGCAAGGGGAAGGTGTGGCTGTTGGATCTGGCGATCTCGACTTACAGGCTCTCTGGAGTTTTTGGAGCAGCTCGGAATTATTTCTTGGCGCAGCCTTTGCGCTCAAGCTGCCAATCGGGAGCAGCAAGCTGCGATTCGGTTCCGGTTTCCCGGATATCGGAACGGCCTTCCTTCTTGATTGGAATCCCTGGAATCGCTGGGGATTCTACCTGAACACCGGCCTTATCATACCATTAGCTGGCGAAGGACGGCCAATGATTCAGGTAATTCCCGCGATAGAATTCCGAATAAGCCCCCTTATCTCGGCCCTCATCCAGCTAAATATTCAAAGTTCACCTTTTGTAGGCGAAACACGATTCATACATCGCCTCTTCGGTTCAAACACCATCTTCACCCTGCCTCAAACCAATCTCAAAGTAGGATTGAAGGGGCATGTCGATCGCCTTGGGTGGCAGATCTATGTGGAAGAAGATTTTCTCACCTGGGAGGGAGCCGACATTCTTTTCTATATGGGCGTCACTTGGAGTTTCAGGTAACCTGTAATTATGTTCCCAAAGGAGAAATCCCTCATTGGAAAGATCTATCTGATTTGCGGAGAAAAAAACGAGGGTAAAACCACTCGACTCAGGCAGTTATTCTCCTCCATGAGGAATGCATGCGGCTTTGCTGCCGACAAGGTGTTCGATGGGGATTCTTTGATTGGATACAATCTTGTCAACCTCTGCAGCGGGGACGCTATCCCCCTGGCCCGGATTCATGCCCTCTCGGGTGAATGTGCCGCCGAAGGATTTATCAATGGCCCATTTCGCTTCAGTACCGCTGCCTTCATCTGGGCAAGGGAGGTTTTCGAAGATGCACTAAGGCTGAAGGCTGATGCCTTTTTCCTTGATGAGGTGGGGCGGATCGAGCTAGCCGCCGGAGGTCACTCAAAGCTTCTATATGCGGCTCTGAATTCGAACGTGAAGATATACATGACGGTCCGCAATTCCAATTTAAGGGACGTGCTTCGTGCGTTCGGTATAGGGGAATACACACGAATCGGGATTCATCAGCAACCTGTGCCTCAGAGTTAGTCCATCTAAGCTTGGCGCCAGGATGCAAGCAGAGGGCATCATGACGAATGAGCTCAGGCTCCCGCCAACGTGTAGATGGCTACAACATCTTCCTTGCCCAGTTTTTTCACTTCCCCGCCGGCAAACTGCGCCCATCATCATCCTCTGAATCATCAGCCTCATCGGCCTTCCTCAGAATCTCCCGGATATCCTTCTCAAAACGCTCTTCGAGTTCTCCGGCACGGGCGGCAACGAAGCAGCAGCTCGTTTCTCCGGGGTTAATACCGATTTAATCAAAATCCCTGCGTTTACTTTTTGCGGATTCACAGCATCCCTTGCCGGTTTAGCGTATGCTGCGCGTAGTTCAGGAGGAAATCCCATTCTTGGAGAAGGTAATGAACTAAACGTGATTGCGGCAGTGATTATCGGTGGAACCAGTCTGTTTGGTGGGAAAGGGACAATTATTGGATCGATAGTTGGTGCGATCCTTATCGATATTGTAGGATTCGGATTGCCTGCACTTGATTTTACCACCAGTGCTTAGACAATTATCATGGGGGTTATTATTAGTGCTGTAGCCCTTAATCGATATAGGGGATAGTAATTTTGGAGCCGGGATATTTATGTTTCTGTCTTGATATATCCGCGGAGCAGGGAATCTTCTTGACAAGCGGAGCATTGTTATATAAAACTTCTGATATGAAAATGTAATAAGAGAAATAAAAGAATTATAGCTTTTAATTAGGAGTTATATAATGAGGAAACCGAGAATCGGAATTTTGGGCTTTTCTGACGGAGAGCCTGAGGTGCATGAGCAGCTTAAGGATTTCGTTCAAAACCAGGTAGACTCTATTGTCGACTCTCTGGAAAAGAGTGGAGAAGTCGAGGTGGTTGTAAGTGACCGATTGATAGATTCTGTGCAGACAGCACATGAGGAATCCTTAAAAATGCTAAGCCACAATGTTGATGGAACTATTTTCTCTTATGGAGTATTCAGTTTCCCAAACTTCTCCGCTGTTGCAGCAAAAAACGGGCACGGTCCATTTTTATTGGCTGCAAACCTAAATCCTGACTGGCCTGGAATGGTAGCCATGCTGGCTGCCGGAGGAGCACTGCATCATCTTGGAATCGATCATTTCAGAGTTACCGGAGATATCCAAAAGCGAGAAGTCCTTGACAAATACCTCACTTTTTGCCGATGCGCGCGGGCAGTAAGTGGCTTAAATGGCCAGACATACGGCATGTTCGGAGGCAGAAGTCTGGGAATGTACAGCGCAACAGTCAATATGCAGGAATGGCAGGAAAAGTTCGGTGTAGATATCGAACATATAGATCAGAGTGAAATTCTCAGGCTTGCGGAAAAAGTACCTGATGAAACAGTGGAAAAAGCCTTCTCCTGGCTCACGGATAAGGTGCGGTCCATTGAATATGATGATCGGCAACTGACACCGGAAAAGCTGAAAAAGCAAATTCGGCATTATGAGGCGACAAAGAAGATTGCAGCAACCAGGAATTACGATTTTGTTGGAGTGAAATGTCACTATGAAATGAGCCGTCATCACTGTACCCAATGTATTAGTGCTGCGTTTATGAATGATCCTTATGATTGGAATGGAAAGAAAGAGCCGGTTGTCTTTGCATGTGAGGCAGATTCCGATGCAGCGCTCACCATGCAGATATTGAAGCTGTTAACAAATGACCCGGTTCTGTTCATGGATGTGAGACACTGGGATGCTGACTATGAAGTGATGGTTTTCTGTAATTGTGGATCTCAGTCTACTTATTATTCCGGGAAATCGGAAGATCCGGATGAAAATCTGAAAGGGGTTACCCTATATCCAGCCCTAGATATATATGCCGGCGGAGGCGCCCATGTTAACTGTATGACAGAAGCCGGAAAAGCTACAATTGCCAGACTTTGCCGAACAGAGGGCACTTATCGAATGGTGATCATTCCCGCAGAATTTATCGAGCTTCCTGAAGAAAAAATGGCTGAGACAACAAAAGAGTGGCCCCATGTTTTTGCCAAACTCGAAGTTGACCATGAAGAATTTCTGGAGAAATTTGATGCGAATCATTGTCACGCAGTTTACGGCGACAGAGTAGATGAACTTAAAATGATATGCCGAATGCTGGATGTTGATGTGGAATTGCTAAGTACTTAATGTCGCAATACAGAAAGGTGCTTGGGGATATATAATTTTTATAGGAGGCTTTATGAAGAAGCGAATCTCTTTGGTGTTATTAGTCCTGGTAATTATCACAGTTGCCGTTTTTGCTGATGGTCAAGGGGAGGGCACCAGTGGAGCGAAGCGCTATAAAATCGGTGCTGTTGTACCTACACTGAACGCACAGTTTTGGAACAACTATGTGAATTTCATGAAGACAGGAGCTGAAGAACTGGGTGTGGATTTAGTTGTGCTGAATTGTGATAACAAAGCTGATCTTTTGCCAAAGCACATCGAAGATCTTGTCTCTCAAGGTGTTGATGGAATGATCATCGTTCCTTATTGGGCAGGTGATCGAAAGGCTTTGAAAGAAACACAAGATGCCGATATTCCTCTGATTTTTACCGATGTATATTCAAATGTTCAACCACAGGGCTCTGATTATCCGAATTATATCGCTTTTGTCGGGCCGAGTGACGAGGAAGCGGGTTATCAGATGGCAAAGGCACTTTTCGCAGAAATGCAAACGAATAGTGAAGGGGAAAAAATTATCGGATGGGTGGAAGGTACCCCTGGCACTTCGGTCGCAACTGACAGGAATAAGGGTTTAGAACGCGCTTTAGGCGAGCATCCGGAAGTTGTTGTAGCAGGCAAAGTGAATGGAAACTTTGTCCGGGATGAATCTCAGGCTGCTTTTGAATCTCTCTATCAGGCGCACCCGGAGATAACCGGCGTCTGGGCTGCTAATGGTGGAACCGCGACTGGAGTTATGACGGCAATTAGAAACGCGGGAAAAATCCCCGGTAAAGATATTCACGTTGTCGGAATGGATCTGAATCAGGAAAATGTCGTTGCTGTCAAACAGGGCGATCTCCTATTTGATATTGGTGGGCACTGGCTTCAAGGCGGATTCGCCCTGGTAATTATGTATGACTGGCTGAATGGACAGAAGATCCCCGAAAGCCAGGCTAACATTAAATTAGGACTTCTACCCTTGATGAAGGACAAAGTAGCTCTTTTTGAAGAACGGTATCCTGATGGCGTACCCGCTTATGATTTCAAATCTCACTCCAAAACGTATACACCTGATGCTCCATTTGCAGTTTTTGAATTGAGCTATGACTGATGGAAATGTATATTATATAAAGGCAATGTGAATACGAGACCTGATCTTTTCTCTAAACAGGGAAGATCAGGTTTTTTTGGAAAAGGCCCCCTATATGGTTTTGGAAGCGGAAGGAATAAGCAAGGCATTTGGTCCTACTGTTGCTCTGCGGGATGTATCGGTAAAACTGGAGAGCGGCAAAGTTCATGCACTTGTTGGAGAAAATGGGGCAGGTAAATCAACACTATTCAAAATTCTTTCTGCATATGAACAGAAAGATTCAGGAACGATAGTATATAATAACAACTCCTTTGAACCTGAAGAGCAAAAACAGGCTAAAGAGGCTGGAATCGTTCTTGTAATGCAGGAACTGACCATTAATCGATCTCTCGGGATATCAGAAAATATTTTCATTGATCAGCTTCGTAACTTTTCAAATATATTCGGTATCATTAATAGAAAAGTTATGTACAAAAGAGCTCAATCCATATTGGATGAGATCAATGCCGAAATATCAATATCTAACAGCATAGATGATTTAGACTTGGGGCAGCTTAAAATAATTGAAGTTGCCAGGGCGTTATCCTACAATCCAAAAGTAATTCTTCTGGATGAATCTACCGCGTATCTAAATACGAAAGAAATCACTGCCCTCCTAAATGTAATAAACTCTATGAAAACCAAAGGGATCGCTATTGGATTTATTTCCCATCATCTGGACGAAGTAGGGAAAGTCGCTGATCAATTAACAATTCTAAAGGATGGTTTTTGTGTAGGTGTTTATAAGGCAGATGATTTGACTACAAAGGAAATTGAGTCTCTGATGGTTGGGAGGGAAATATTGTTCGATTTTTCCCAAAAGAACCCATGCTGGAATAAGAATAAAACAATCTTCTCAATTAAGGATGTCTTTGCAAAAGCGGATTTGAAGGGGATAAATCTTGAACTGCATGAACAGGAAATACTGGGTATCGGAGGCCTGAAAGGAGCTGGAGGAGAAGCAATACTTGAGACAATTATCGGGGAAAGAAAAATCTCAAGCGGCAGTATGACGCTAAATGGCCGAAGCTATGAACCAAAGATGCCTTATGACTCATGGCAGGAGGGAATCGGCTATCTCCCCGGCAGCAGGACAACTGAGGGCCTTATCGTTGATTTCAGTGTTCAGGAAAATATTATTATGACGAAATATCCACGAAGAGGTTTTCTAATTGACAGCAACATAGCACGTTCAACTACTGAAGAATGCATCGAAACATTGATGATAAAAGCAAAAAATCCTTTGTTGCCTTGTAGCAGTCTCAGCGGTGGGAATATGCAGAAAGTTGTTTTAGGTAAATGTCTTTATCCTAAACCCTGGTTATTACTCTTGAATAACCCGACGCGGGGAATAGATGTTGGGGCTCGATTAGAAATATATAAAACGATACGTAAGTCCGTACTTGAGGATAATACGTCAGTTATCATTCTCTCGGAGGATCTCCTGGAATTAATAAACCTAAGTGATCGAATACTCATTATGAATAGAGGAAGGATCAAGAAAGAGTTTTTACACTCTGAAAATCCTTCAGAGGAAGATGTAATATCTTATATGATCTAAAGAATAAGAAAAGGAGTTTCGATTCTATGAAAGTAGCTGGAAAACGAGCGGATACAATAAATTTAAGAAGGTACAAGAAATACATCCCAATAATTATGCTGGCTGCTTTGTCTGTTTTTTTTACAATTTTACAGCCAAGGTTTTTTTCCTTCCGAAATGCAATGATAATAGCTCAGCAATCTGCAGTATTACTATCGGCTGCCCTGGGCATGACATTTGTAATAGTAGGAGGGTCAATAGATCTATCCGTAGGTTCAATACTTGCCCTGTCTGCACTGGCAACTGCCGCAGTTTCACAGTATATAGGTGTCTGGGCATTTCTTCCTGCCTTACTTGTAGGCACGTGCTGTGGTCTTCTTAATGGAATAATATTCGCTAAAGGTAAAGTTCCCTCTTTTATCGCTACCATGGGAACGATGACAGCTTTTCGGGGGATTGTTCTTTATTTCACCAAGGGTGCACCTGTCGAAATCTATAATGATTATTTTTTGGATGTTTTTTCAGGAAGAACTTTTGGCATACCTCATTCGGGTATTCTTGTTCTGATTGCTATTGTAATTGCGTGGATTATGTACAACAAAACAGTTTTCGGACGTGAAGTTCAGGCTATTGGAGGTGGAGAAAAAGTTGCCAAATTAAGCGGTATCAAGATTGATAGAGTAAAGCTCAAAATGTATGTGATGCTTGGAATCCTATGCGGCTTCGCCGGATTACTTCAGGGCGCAAGAGTCATGGCAGCAACTGCACAACTTGGGATTGGCCTTGAGCTTGATGTTATTGCCGCAGTTGTTGTTGGGGGCACACCGTTGACCGGTGGAGTTGGAAGTATCAGGGGCACAATTTTAGGGACACTGATTATTGCAGTATTGAGCAACGGAATGAACATGATAAGCGTTGATCCATACTTTCAGGATATTATCAAAGGAGTGGTATTAATTGCAGCCGTTTATATAACAATAGATCGTACTAAAATAGGAATTATTAAGTAAAGTGATTAAGTCTGTTACGACAGAAAGGTTTGGCGGATAAGTTACAGATTAACTGATACCGCATGAAACCGCTCTAAAAAAGAGAGGGATAATCAATGCAAAGGATAATCAATAATCCGGATAATGTAGTAGAAGATATGCTCAAGGGGTTTGTTCAAGCACATTCCGATATTGTTGTTGCTACTGCCAATCCCAGGGTCTTGAAGTATAAAGAGGCTCCGATGAACGGGAAAGTAGGTATTGTAACCGGTGGCGGTTCTGGTCACAAACCGGCATTTATAGGTTATATCGGACGGAATATGGTAGATTCTGTTGCTGTTGGAGAAATTTTTTCATCTCCAACTGCGAATTCATTTTATGATGCTTTTCATGCAGCAGATTCAGGGAACGGTGTCGCCTGTTTGTATGGAAACTATGCCGGTGATAATATGAACGTTAAACTGGCAATAGAAGAAGCTGAAGAGGATGGCCTGACTGTAAGAACAGTTGTTGCCAATGACGATGTTCCTTCTGCTCCGAAAGAGGAAAGCGAGAAACGTCGGGGAGTAGCAGGGGAGGTCCTTATGTGGAAAGTCGGTGGGGCCAAGGCTGCTCTTGGAGGTACTCTTGAAGAAGTTGTAGAAGCTGCCCAGAAAGCAATTGATAGTACCAGAAGCATTGGTATTGGTTTATCACCCTGCGTCATTCCAGCGGTAGGGAAACCAAATTTCTCAATTGAATCTGGGAAAATGGAAGTTGGGATTGGGCATCATGGAGAGCCGGGTATCAAGGTGGATGATTTACGTTCTGCTGATGATATGGCTGAAATGTGCCTTGAGATCATTCTGCCGGATCTGCCTTTCAGCTCGGGGGATGAAGTGGTTGTTTTGGTATCCGGGCTTGGTGCAACTCCCGTAATGGAGCTCTATATTTTCTATAACAAGGTCGCCCAAATACTGAAAGAGAAGAGAATTTCCATCTACAGGCCATATATAGGGGATTTCTTCACCTCCCTTGAAATGATGGGGGTAACCATTAGCGTAATGCGAGTTGATGAGGAAATGAAGTCATTGATAGAGCTTGATGCGTATTCAATGGGATTCAAGCAGATCTAAGGAAATAGTATGTCGAAAGAATCGTTTCCGAACAAAGAAGGAGCTCTTTTTATACTAGATCTGATAAAGGTCATTCATGAGAATAGAAATTACCTAAGCGAGATAGATGGTGCTATTGGTGATGGTGATCATGGTATCAATATGGATAAAGGTTTCAGAATGGCCGGCCGCGAAATAGACCCGGAAGTTGATGATATGAGTTCTGCGCTTGGAAAACTCGGGAGAACACTCTTAATGAAAATAGGGGGTTCCATGGGACCGATCTATGGCACATTCTTC
>Ga0209781_1000041_pt1 | contig 32999 bp, 34 predicted proteins | sample WorMetHERISLAND1_3_FD_187386 | JGI IMG/M metagenome (GOLD analysis project Ga0209781, IMG submission 187386) | Marine gutless worms symbiont microbial communities from Max Planck institute for Marine Microbiology, Germany - Olavius albidus HERON... | ecosystem: Host-associated > Annelida >...
GGTACATCAAGGGGAAGAGCACGATCCATGTGGCGCGCGTTTATGGTGAACGCAAGCGCAACTTTGTCGGCCAGCATGTCTGGGCGAGGGGGTATTTTATCTCGACGGTAGGTCGCGATGAGCGCGTAATCCGGGCGTATATCCAGCATCAGGAAGCAGAAGATCAGCGACTTGAGCAACTGAATTTGTGGAACTGATTAACCGCCTTTAGGCGGTAGTCAATCGTTGGGGTCGCGTGAGCACCCCTGAAAGCCACTTTGAGCGGCGCCGGGGGATTGTTACTTATTGAGCTTGCCCAATTCGGGAAGATGGCAGCGATGTCATCGTCAAGGCGCACGATATTGGTCCCTTCCCGATACCGCGCTGCGTACTTACTACCCGCGTACTCCTTTTGAAAAATCATACTCATCCAACACACCCAGATCTTTTCCAGGTGTCATGGTCTTCATACCTCTTTCGTTCATGTGCCGTCGCTGCGCGGGCAGAAATGATCCGTATTGCCTTGCCTCTATCCGTATGAATAACAACGAGTAACCGTCCCTTCTCGAATAACCCAATCGTTACAAACTTCTCTTTCTTTGTACAACGGATCTGGAACGGTGATCGAAAGGAGGTAGTGGTAAATTTCAAACTGGTCGAGTGTAGAAGCACCTAGAGCGGATCTAGGTCGTGTCGGATGTAGGCGCCGGCTTGCCGACGCTCACGTGATCAGTTGAAAATTTTACCGCTACCCGAAAGGAAATCCGACAGAACCGTACTCGCTTCCTCAAACGCTACTCCCTGCTTCTGTTGGTTCGAGATCGCCTTATTGTCAATTATCATCCCACTCGAATTTCAATAACACACTCCTCCCGATTCAGAGAAAGGCCCCCTGACAGACCGACAACAGCGAGGCGGGAAAGATACCCAGCACCAGCATGGCTAGGCCGTTGACCGAGAGAGCGACCCGGGCGCCGGGACCGGCCGTCAGGGGCTCCTGGGTCACCGGCTGATCAAAATACATGAGCTTGATGACCCGCAGGTAGTAGAAGGCGCCGATGATGGAGAAGAAGACGCCGATCAGGGCCAGCCACCAAAGGTCGACGCGCACGATGGATTCGAGCACCAGCAGCTTGGCCATAAAACCGACGGTAGGCGGTACCCCGACCATGGAGAACATAATGAGGGCCATCATGGCCGCGTACCAGGAATCGCGCTGATTAAGCCCTTTGAGGTCGTCTAGGTCTTCGGCGTCGAAGCCTCGTCGGCTGAGGATCAGGAGCAGACCGAAGGCACCCGCCGCCATGACGGCATAGACGATGACGTAGAACATGGCCGCGGCATAGCCCTGCTTGCTGCCGGCCAGGAGCCCGAGGAAGATGAAGCCGACGTGGGAGATGGTCGAGTAGGCCAACATGCGCTTGAGGTTGGTCTGGGCGATGGCGATCAGATTACCCAGGCCCATGGATAACAGGGCTAGAATGATGAGTATGCCTTGCCAGTCCAGGTGCAACCCGCCGAGGCCATCCACCAGCAACCGGATCGCCAGCGCAAAGGCGGCGATCTTGGGGGCGCTACCCAGAAACAGGGCCACGGAGGTCGGGGCACCCTGATAGACGTCCGGTACCCACATGTGGAAGGGTACGGCGCCGAACTTAAACCCGATGCCGATCACCAAGAAGACAAGCCCGAATACCAGGACCTGGTTCTGCATCCCCTGCCCCACCGCGGTCCGGGCCAGGGTCTCCAGCTCGATGGAGCCGGTAGCCCCGTAGATCATGGACATGCCGTAGAGCAACATGCCCGAGCCGAGCGCCCCAAGTACGAAATACTTCATGGCGGCCTCGGCGCCAGTGGTGGAGTCGCGGTCGAAGGCCACCATGGCATAGAGGCACAGCGCCAGCAGTTCCAGGCCCAGATAGACGACCAGCAGGTTGTTAGCCGAGACCATGATGGACATGCCGAGCACCGCGAACAGGCCCAGGACATAGTACTCGCCCGCCCACATGTCCCGGTCGCGCAGATAGTCCTTGGCATAGACGAAGGCGAACAGGCCCACGATGAAGATGAGGATCTTGAGCACGTCGCTCATGGCATCGCGCACATAGCTGCCGTCGAGTACGACCTGGCGTTCACCCCCCCCAACCAGGCCGGTGACCCCGATGGCGATCAGCAGCCCGACGATGGTGATGATATGGTTGACGTTCTTCCGGTCCTCCTTCAGATAAAGATCGACCACCAGCACGGTGCAGGCCAGCACCAGGATGGCGATCTCGGGGAGGAGGGGGATTAGGCTCGCGTAATCGAAAGTGAAGGACATTTAACTGTTCCGCTAGGTTCGTCAAGGGCAAACCGGATTGCTAATGGTACAGGATTCACAGGATTCACAGGATGATTGAGAAAAAACCGACCTCGAATCCAATGTCACTAAGTTAGCTGCCAACCGCTTGTCGCGGTATGTTGGGCAAATGCCGTAGGATGTGATGAGCCCTGGCCGGACATCTCTGCCCGGCCAGCGGCGAACCGCATCTTTAGATGGCTCGTGCCCAACATTCGGTGCTCCATGTTGGGCATACTGTCCGCCTGTCAGTAAGTGCCCATCTCTATTTATATAGGGTTTCAACGGCTATGAGATTGGCTCTTTCCTTCAACCCTTACCCGCACTGTTTTCGAGTAGAATTAGTCATTCCAGAATACTCTTCGGATATTGCAGTCAGTACCCTGGCGAGTCGTTCAATATCTACCGCAGTAGGTATGCCGCCGCCTACTAGGCGCTTAAGTTCCTTTATATCATCGTAAAGATCACCGACGATCAGATCTTTCGGTGAAGTCGTCATACGTCTTGGTTCCTGGAACATCAAAAGGTGATTTATTGGTTACTTTTCTCGATTTAAGGCAAAATATGGCCCCATCCCTCTTATGTATTTCAACTTTTCTCAGGTCATTGTCTCTTTACCGATGCATGCGTTTCGTCGAGGCGTTGCGCGGTACGACGGCAACTGCTACAAGAAGACATTTTCCTGTCTCGACCAATACCTGCGCATGATCTTCGCGCAGTTAACCCATCGCGAGAGCCTGTGCGGTATTGAAGTTTGCCTGCGCGCCCAGAAGGACAAGTTGTACCACAGGGGTATCCGGGGCAACATTTCCAGAAGCGCCGTGGCCGACGCGAATGAACACCGAGATTGGCGTATCTAGGCAGATCTCGCTCAGGCATTGATTCGCACCGCTTGCCCCTGTATGCCGACGAGGACTTGGGGCATGATCTTGACAATGCGGTTTATGCGCTCGATGCCTCTACCATCGACCTGCGCCTATCCGTCTTTCCGTGAGCACTGTTTCGCTCAACCAAAAAGGCAACATCCCAACCTTTATCCACATCTCCGACGGCAAGCTACACGATGCCAATGTCCTTGATCTGCTGACCCCGGAGCCCGGCGCTTTCTATATCATGGATCGTGGCTACACAGGGCGTTTCTTCGTCATCCGCGCCAAGTCCAACATCAAATACAGGCGTCGCTACTCTCATCCCGGGGACGAATCCGGTGGTGACGGTGGCGGATCTCTACCGATACCGCTGGCAAGTTGAATTGTTCTTCAAGTGGATCAGCAACACCTACGCATCAAATCATTCTTCGGGACCTCCGAGAACGCGGTCAAAAGACAGATTTGGATCGCTATCTCGGTTTACATCCTCGTCGCTATCATCAAAAATCACCTTGACAGCAATTCGGACCTCTACACAATTTTACAGTTCTGAGCCTGACCTTACTCGAAAACACTCTCCTAGCTCTGTTGGTTAATAGAATGGAATCCATAAGCGATACTGCCTATACCCATAACCAACCGAATCTATTTGATAATTTCACCGGACAGTAGTGATCGCGGATAAAGCATTGCCGATTTCATAGGGCAATATTTTCGGGGCAATAACATCGACTCCTGACGTGAGATCGATAATCCTTTTCTTTTCCGGCTCATCAAGAGCAACGGCCAAGAATATATTCGTGCCTGATACGATGTTCAAGTGATCTGTGGGTTATCGAGGGCTACCCACATCCACTCAGAAGACGGCAGCAACGTCCCCCGTGGTGGTCCCGAGCTTGGACACCGCGATCTGCCGGACCAGGTTTTGGATGGTAACGTCCATGACCTCCACCAGGGGTGCGGGCCAGATGCCGAGTATAAGCACGGCGGCGGCTAGGCTACCGAGCACGAACAGCTCGCGGCCATTGGCGTCCTTAAGAGCCGCTACCCGGTCGTTGTCAACCGGACCGAAGATGACGCGCTTGACCATCCACAGGGTATAGGCGGCCCCCAGGATGAGGGTGGTCGCGGCCAGGAAAGCGTACCAGAAATCTGCTTGAAAACTCGCCAGGATGACCATGAACTCGCCGACGAAGCCGGAGGTTCCCGGCAGACCCGCATTGGCCATGGCGAAGAAGACCATAAAAGCCCCGAACAGGGGCATGGTATTCACCACTCCCCCGTAGGCGGAGATCTCACGGGAGTGAAGCCGATCGTAGAGCACGCCCACGCACAGGAAGAGGGCTCCGGAGATAAAGCCGTGGGAGATCATCTGCACCATACCGCCGGAGATACCGAGCACCCCGTTGCCGGTAGCCATATCTTTGGCAAGGATGGTGAAGACAATGAAGAAACCCAGGGTCACGAATCCCATGTGGGCGATGGACGAGTAGGCGATGAGCTTCTTCATGTCCTGCTGGACCAGGGCCACGAAGCCGATATAGACAACCGCGATCAGGGACATGGCGATGATGAGCTCGTCCAGTAAGGCGCCGGCGTCCGGGGTAATGGGTAAACTGAAGCGCAGGAAGCCGTAGCCGCCGATCTTGAGCATGATGGCCGCCAGGATGACGGAGCCACCGGTCGGGGCCTCCACGTGGGCGTCCGGCAGCCAGGTGTGAACGGGCCACATGGGCACCTTGACCGCGAAGGCGAGCAGAAAGGCGATGAAGATCAATATCTGCTCGGTCTCACTCAGGCGCAGACCGTGAAAGCTCGGCAGACCGGGCTGTTGTGAAGCGACGATCTCAAAGGTCCCGGCTTGAAAGTACATGTAGATCAAGGCGACCAACATGAAGACCGAGCCGAAGAAAGTGAAGAGGAAGAATTTGATCGTGGCGTAGACCCGATTCGGACCGCCCCAGACCCCGATGACGATGAACATCGGGATCAGCATCGCCTCCCAGAAGACATAAAAGAGGATGGCATCCAGGGCTGAGAAGACCCCGACCATCAGGCCCTCCATAATCAGGAAGGCGGCCATGTAGTGGGACGGCTTGTATTGGATGACTTCCCAACCGGCGATGATGACGAAGATAGTGACGAAGGTGGTAAGGATAATCAGCGGCATGGAGATGCCGTCTACCCCTAAGTAGTAATAGATATCGAAGGTCTCGACCCAGGGACTCCGCTCTACGAACTGCATCGCCGCCGTGCCCGCATCGAAGCCGGCCCAGAGCCCGAGGCTGACTAGGAAGGTAGCCACCGCGAACACCAAGGCCACCCACTTGGAGACGCCGGGTGCCTTGTCCCCGCTACTGAGCACGGCAATACCGCCGATGATCGGCAACCATATCGTCAGCGACAAAAGAGGGAGTGATTGCATACTGGTCTGGCCCTTGAAGGATCAGAAGACCACGAAGATCGCCTGTAGGACCACCAGGCCCAGGATCATGGCGATCGCGTAGCTGTACAGGCGGCCGGTTTGGATCTTACGGACACGCTTAGCGAACCAGCCGACGGTCTTGGCCGAGCCGTCCACGAGCACGCCGTTGATGACCGCACGGTCGCCACCAGTCCAAAAAGCCCTGCCGATGCCCCGGCTGCCGGCGGCGAAGAACCTCTGATAGAAATCGTCGAAACCGTACTTGCGATCCAGCATCCGGTAGAACCAAGCGACCTTGGTCCGCAGTTTCTCCTCGATCTGCGGATTTTTCGCGAACCGGTACCAGAACCCGTAGGCCGCTACCCCAAAGCCTGCCAGGACCAACCAGAAAGGCGCCCCCATGAATCCGTGCAGCACGAAGGCCCATTGTCCGTGGTAGTGCTCACCCAGGTGGACGAGGACGTCGTGCTCCGGTGCCACCCGGATGGCGTCCTTGAACCAATCTCCGAACAAGACAGGCTCGATAGTAACCCAACCGATGAACATCGAAGGGATCGCCAGCAGCACTAAGGGCACCCAGACCACCGCCGGCGTCTCGTGCAAGTGATGGCGGGTGTGCTCGTCCATGCGCTCCTTGCCGTGGAAGACGATGAAATACAGCCGGAAGCTGTAGAGCGCGGTAATAAAAACGCCGATGGTCAGCAACACCGAGGCATAACCCGATCCGGCTACCTGGGAGGCATTCACCGCCACGATGATGGCGTCCTTGGAAAAGAAGCCCGAAAAGCCGGGAAAACCGATGAGCGCCAAGGTGCCGATTAGGAAGGTGATCCAAGTATAGGGCATGTACTTGCGGATACCGCCCATGTTGCGGATATCCTGATCGTGGTGCATAGCGATGATGACCGAGCCCGCCGCCAGGAACAGCAGGGCCTTGAAAAAAGCGTGAGTCATCAGGTGGAAGATACCGGCGGCATAGGCAGAGGCCCCCAGGGCCGCGGTCATGTAGCCGAGTTGAGACAGGGTCGAGTAGGCGACCACACGCTTGATGTCGTTCTGCGCTAGGCCGATCAGGCCCATGAAAAAGGCCGTGGTCGCGCCGATCACCATGACGAAGGAGAGCGCCGGCTCCGAAAGCTCATAGAGGGGCGACATGCGCGCCACCATGAAGATACCGGCCGTGACCATGGTCGCGGCGTGGATCAGGGCCGAAATCGGGGTCGGACCCTCCATGGAGTCGGGCAGCCACACGTGTAGAGGGACCTGGGCGGATTTGCCCATGGCACCGATGAACAGCAAGATGCAGATCAGCGACATGAGCGACACGCCCCCGAAGAGGTCTACCTCCTTCTCGGCAAAGCCGAGAGCGGGGTCCGCGGCCATGTCGAAGACCTCCTTGTAATCGATCGATCCAAAGTACATTGCGATGGCGGCAATGCCCAGAATAAAACCAAAATCTCCGACCCGGTTGACCAGAAAGGCCTTGAGATTGGCGAAGATAGCGCTTTCTCGCACCGACCAGAAGCCGATCAGTAGATAGGAGACCAGGCCTACTGCCTCCCAGCCGAAGAAGAGCTGGAGGAAGTTGTTGGACATCACCAGCATCAGCATGGAGAAGGTAAACAGCGAGATATAGCTGAAGAAGCGCTGATAGCCGTTACGGCCGGCCAGGGATTCCTGGGGCCAGTTGTGCTCATCGCCGGCCATGTAGCCTACGGTGTAGATATGCACCATCAGGGACACGAAGGACACCACGGCCATCATGAGCGCCGTGAGCTTGTCCACCAGAAAACCGATTTGGAAGCTGATGCCATCCGCGACCATCCAGGTATAGATGGCCTGGTCGAATACTTCTTGGTCGTCGAAGATGAACCGCTTCAGCACATAGAGGGACAACAGAGTAGAGACACCGACCCCGAGGATGGTGACCCAGTGCGCCCCGGCGCGACCGATCCACCCCCCGAAGAAGCCGGCGACAATGGCCCCCAGCAGAGGTGCCAGTACAATCGTCAGATAGATGTTTGCCATTTATCTCTCGGCCTTTGTCCGAATTGCGGTTTCGTCTGAACGTTCGCCGCAGCGTTCTAAATGGTACAGAATTAACAAGATTTTCAGGATTAACAGGATTAACAGGATTATTTTTTGTGTGTTCTGAACTTTCGCCGCACGGTTACACTTTCTGCCAAAGTCGATTAGCAGTCCGATGTCGATTCCTGTTGCAACCAAGTAATTGAGTAACTGAATCTCGGCCTCCCTCGGAACCGTTTCAAGGGCCTTGAACTCATAGATAATGGAGTCCTCAACGATCATATCGGCGAAGTATTCTCCCACCGGCTCCCCACAGTACTTCACCTTCAATGGAGCCTGCGTATGAAATGCAATCTTTCGCGATCTGAGCTCGACAGCCATAACATTCTCACAAACTTTCTCCAAAAAACCAGCGCCAAGCTCATTATGCACCGCATAGGCGCTCTAATTGATCTCCTCCGTCAATTCCCTCCTGTTAAGACCCAAGAAAATACCCCGATCATTTCCAACCAAGCACATTCATAACAAAAAACCCTGTTAATCTTGAAAATCCTGTTAATCCCGTACCATTGTACGAAAGCACGAACCATGAAGAATTACTTAACCTTTCAGCGTGATCAGATTTCTTCGGCCTCCAAGGAATCCGAGTAGAGCTCTATACCGAGCTCCCTGGCAACCCTCTCGGCCGGTTCTTCGATCATCGGTGAAATAACGATCAGGCGATCGGCCTTGCGATTGTGACGCCGTTCGTAAAAACGTGCCTTGCGCTCGAAGAGATACATACCGCCCCTATCAATGGAAGATTTGCGCTTATTCTCTTCCTGCGCCTCCCACCACTTCCGGTCTTGCTTCGCCCATTGCGTTCCTGAGCCTCACTATTCTGACGCAATTCCTCCAGAATGCGGTCGAAGCGGTCTTCCGTCTGTTGCCGATCCGCATACTCCCGGCGCGTCAGGTCCAGGACATAACGACGAAAATCCGGATCGTCTCGCAATAGTGCAGGCAGCTCCCGTTTCAGCGTTCCCGAGACACTCTCGATTGCCACGGTTTCCTTTATCCCCTAATTCTGAACGCTCGTCTCAATGTTCTTTCGCCGCACGCTTACATTTTCTCCAAAATCAATCAGCAATCCGATATCGATTCCTGCTGCGACCAAGCAATTGACCTCAAGCACAATACCAACAACGAAAAAATCCTGTTAATCCTGTACCATTAGACGAAAGCACAAACTACGAAAAATTGCTTAACCCCTCAGGGTATCCAGCTCGTCTACGCTGATCGTTTGACGGGTACGGAACAAGACCACCAGGATCGCCAGGCCGATGGCCGCTTCCGCCGCCGCTACCGTGAGAATGAAGAATACGAAGATCTGCCCCGTGGTATCTCCCAGGAAGTGGGAGAAGGCAATAAAATTCATATTCACTGCCAGCAGCATGAGCTCGATGCACATGAGCAGGACGATGACGTTCTTCCGGTTGAGGAAGATCCCGGCGACGCCGATGGAGAACAGGATTCCTCCCAGCAGCAGATATTCAGTCAGGGAGATCATGACACCTCCTCCGCCTCGCCCGGTGTGGGCACTGCCCGGGCGTTTGTGGGCACCACCACCCTTGGCTCTGCCGGCACCTCGACGACCCGGACCCGATCCGGTCCCTTCCTGACCTGCACTTGCCGCGACGGATCCTGGTATTTGGTATCGGGACGCCGACGCAGAGTCAGCCGGATAGCGGCGACGATGGCGACCAACAGGATCACCGCCGCGATCTCGAACGGATACATATAGACGGTGTACAGGACCATCCCCAGCTCGGCGGTATTGCTGTAATCCGCCGGCCGGGCCTGGGGCTTGGGAAACTGCTCCAGGCCGAAGGTATCCATGCCCAGGACCAGGAAGATCTCTACCAGCATGATGATGGCGATCAGGAGCCCGACCGGTAGGTAGCGGACAAACTGCGCGCGCATGGCCGCCACGTTGATATCCAGCATCATGACCACGAACAGGAACAGGACCATGACGGCACCCACATAGACCAGCACCAAAGCGATGGCGAGAAATTCCGCTTCCAGGAGCATCCACAGCATCGCGCTGGTCACGAAGGTTAACACCAGGTAGAGCACCGCATGTACCGGATTACGGCGGGTGACTACTATACCGGCCGCGATCACCGCGATAGCCTCGAGGATGTAGAAGAGAACCTTTTCAAAGCCCATGATTGAATCCGGTAAGTTTTTTAACCGCAAATGGGAATTATTTTTAGCCGCAAATGAACGCGAATCAACGCAAATCAGTTGAAATCAGTTCGTCATTATCGACGATTCCTGATCCGATTGCGTTTATTTGCGGCTAAAAAACTTTCGCATCCTCTGCGCCTTCGCAGTTCGATCTACCGATACGGCTCATCCGCGGCGCGGGCGGCGGCGATATCGGCCTCGTATTTGTCACCGATCGCAAGGAGCTTCTCCTTGGTCATAATGTGCTCGCCGCGTTCCTCGAAGCAGTAGTCGGCGACCCTAGTCTCCACGATAGAGTCCACCGGGCACGATTCCTCGCAGAAGCCGCAGAAGATGCACTTGAACAGATCGATATCGTAGCGGGTCGTGCGTCGGGAGCCGTCTTCCCGGGGCTCGGCCTCGATAGTAATGGCCGAGGCCGGGCAGGTCGCCTCGCACAGCTTACAGGCAATGCAGCGTTCCTCGCCGTTCGGATAGCGCCGCAGGGCATGCAGACCACGGAAACGAGGTGAAGCGGGTGCCTTCTCCTCCGGGTACTGGACCGTAAACTTGCGGCTGAACAGGTAGCGTCCGGTGACACTCAGACCCCGGAACAGCTCCACCAGCAGAAGGCTTTTCAGATAATCACGTGCGGCTTGCAGCATTTCACGGAACCCTAATTCTACTTTGTCACATTCAGCTTGACTCGTCGATTTGGTGGATTTTGCTGTTTTCACAGTTCTTTATAAGTCAGTTGGTTACTCCGTAATGTGACAAAGTAGAAATTAAGATTACAACTTACCCGGCTGTGGCACAGGCACCGATTGAGTTTTCCTCGTCATATCAGTCCTCAACTTCTTCTTATAATCGAGGCATTCAAGATGGCTAGAAGAAACCTCTTTGTTCGAAATACCTTCCAAGACCCTAATTGATGCATCCACGTGTTTCAGCTCCACATCCATTGGCGCCCCAATATATGGAATCGTACAAATATTCGTAACGGAAAAATACTCGGGCACTAAGCTCATGACCGCATCGGAGTTCTTACACTAAAGCCTTTGACAGTGAATATCGTAAAGAGGTTGAGGTAGATGCATCGATCCATGGCATAAGCAAATATGCATTACGGATCAATACATCGTCTCCTTCCTCGATTTCGCCCAAAAGATAGTCATATTTTTGATTGACATCAATTCATCGTAGTAATTTTTCCCATCGGCCTTCAGTCTTGCTACTACTTCCTCGGAATGGTCAGTGTTATCTGTACATCCCATTGAGAGAAAAACAATAAAAAAATAATGACAGGACCCCTTAAAATCAACTGTTCCTGGGAGGCGCTAATAAAAAATCACAGAAACCATTCAATCTCTTTTCCTGATCGACATTAAACTCAATCCCGGAAAACAAGCTAACTTTTCGCTTAAGTATCCGCACTTCCGCCAGGACATTTTCAATAATAGATTCCGAACAAGCTTTTCCATATTAATAGCACCGACAAGAGGGATATTCTCCACTAATATTTCAGTAAGAGCAGAAGAAATATCAATACTTTTGACGGCAGAGAAATTTTGCTTTTCTATTAGTGTAACCCCAGCTCTCGTTTAACTCTTTTTAAGTCGAAATCACTGTATGACATTGATAGGCTTCACCTCTGCTGGTTTAATAGCCTCCAATGCGCGTTGAATCGGTAGGCGCCCCACTCGTCGTTGATGGTCGCTCCTTTCTGGGTTGCTGCCAAGACCGGCGGCTCCAGATCCGATATCGCGCACTGTTTTTTAAACTCAGTTGAATCTGGCCGCTGTCACGGCCAACAATCCCGCAGGATTTGGAGGCCGGTCGGTGTCCCAGGTGCCGTGCTTGGTTAGCGCGGCGACGCGGTGGGGCTTCGGGATCGGGGCGTAAACGGCCCTTCTCACCGGCATTTTGGTCCATCTCATCGGCTTCCACGACCGCATCGACCAAGGCTTCCCGCGGGCAAGCCTGTTCCGCAAGCGTTTGAATTTGATGGCGACGTTTCAGCAAATGCTTACGGTCGAGGCCCAATTCTTGCGCCAGATGCCGAGTGGGAACCCCTTGGGCGATGCCCTGCAAGATCCGTACGATCAGACAAGTGCAAGATATCGGCCTTCGGAAAATATGATAATCTCGGCGCGTTCATTTTTGATATCTCCCGCTTCTCACGCGATAATTCTGAGTTTCGCTTTATACTCCAGATAATTGGCCCAGGTGATATTCACCATGTGGGTAGTGTTTTGATTTGTTTTTCTGATAGCTAATATAGGAACCTATATTCAGATACCCACGATCATTGCGCTCATGGCTCTATCGTTATACCTTCCCCGACCACCAGATGGGCATCACAGATCCCGGCAAACCCGACCACGCAGCGTCAGCACCCTCAACGCTCCAGGTATTTGAGCTTGTCCGCAACCCCTTCCCACTTTGCGGCGTCAGGTAGCGGGTCTTTTCTCTCGGTGATTACCGGCCATTCCATCGTCAACTCGGCGTTCAACGCCAGGAAGTCCCGCTGATCGTCCGGCAGCTCATCCTCAGCGAAGATAGCCTCCACCGGACACTCCGGCTCACACACGGCGCAGTCGATGCACTCCTCAGGGTCGATGACCAGAAAATTAGGCCCTTCGTGGAAGCAGTCGACGGGACAGACCTCGACGCAGTCGGTGTACTTGCACTTGATGCAGCTTTCGGTGACAACATAAGTCATGGGGAAAATCCTATGCAATCTACTCTGGTTCCTACGCTCCGAGCCGCATGCCAGCTTTGTTTATATACCTTTTTCCGGTGCCCAATGGCGATAACTAAGATAATCAATTCATTATTCTTCATTTTTTTAATTCCCGTATTGATTGGCTAAATGGAATTACTTTATCAGTACTATCGTTTTTCACCTTATCGTATGGTCTTATATCATCCATCCCTTCTATTACTGACAAGACTTCATTCCATTCATCGATGGGCAAGACTACAGATTTTTATTGTCCAAATACGTTAGCAAAAACTATGCACTTTAGTGCAAGATTTTTAGTATATCTCATTCATGAGGTCTTACAGAAAATCATCTGAACGATTCAAGAGTATCTTTATCATCATGAATAAGCACCTGAATCATAATGATGATGGGTTTCGCGCGGAATGATTATCAGTCATTGGCTTAAGTCGGCTTCAGCCGAAAGCCGAAGCACCGACTTTCAGTCGCGGCATAGTGATTTCGAGTCAGTGCTTTCAGTTGGCTTCAGCCAAAACGCGGCTTTCAGTCGCGAATCATACTATGGACTTTAGTCCGTAGTGTTGATTTTGATTTGAGTCAAAGACGAATTCAGGGTGCAAATCTTTCATGCCGATTACTCCAACTCTTCAAAACCTACCGGGTCAAATTCCAAGCCGCGTGCGGGCGTTGTCAAGAGAAATGCCTCAGGTCTGATTTCTTGCTTCCAAAAGCCGCCTCTTCATTGTCTCACTTCTCAGTAAATAAGCCGTTTCTCTTTCTGAGGTAATTTCGCGCCAGAGCTGAATAGGCACCGACGGCGCTCACAGGTTGCCCTTCTTCATCCGATATATATTGAATTTGTGGCGGAGAGATCTTGGCTGCTGGAGTGGCCACATCTACGCCTGCAATGCATCAATCTTTAGCGCTATCTAATGCCAGGCAACTTTGTGTAATTAAGCATTACGCCATATGACTCCGCGATCTGCTCCGCCGCTTGTCGAGAGCATTTCATGTGTTCACGCTTCTTTATCCTTTACCTTGAGCATAATTGGTTCAAGATCAAGCTCTTCAATTGACTGAGGTACTTGAGCCATGATTTCTTCCCCTTTTTTCTGATTTAGTTTAACACTATGCCGCCCACCATGGAGGCAGCTTGTAGATCACCGCAAGCCCGATTACTAGGATCCAGACGATGGTGATAGGGATGAATACCTTCCAGCCTAGGCGCATAATCTGATCGTAGCGGTAGCGGGGGAAGGTGGCCCGGAACCATAGAAATAAAAACATGAAGAAGAAGGTCTTGAGCACCAACCAGTGAAAGCCGTCGTCGAGCAGAAAGACCCCGTCCACCCAGGTCGCCGGCAGCGGGGACAGCCAGCCGCCGAGGAACATCAGTGCTGAGAGCGCCGAGATCAGAATCATATTGGCGTACTCGCCAAGAAAAAAGACCGCGAAGGCCATCCCCGAGTACTCAACGTGAAAGCCGGCCACGATCTCAGATTCGCCCTCCGCTACGTCGAAGGGGGCACGGTTGGTCTCGGCCACGCCGGAAATAAAATAGATGCCGAACAGGGGTAGCAGCGGTAGCCAGAACCAGGTCAGCAGACTACCCTCCTGGGCGCGCACAATGTCTCCGAGATTGAGGCTGCCGGCCGCCACCAGGACCCCCACCAGGGCAAAGCCCATGGCGATCTCATAGGCAACCATCTGGGCCGCCGAACGCATGGCCCCCAAAAAACCGTATTTGGAGTTGGAGGCCCAGCCCGAGATGATCACGCCGTAAACGCCCAGCGAGGTCAAGGCAATGACGTAGAGAAGGCCGGCATTGATATCCGCCAGCACCAACCCTTCGTCGAATGGAAACACAGCCCAGGCGGCCAGGGCCGGGCCGAGGGTGAGCATGGGGGCGATCAGGAAGAGGAGCTTGTTCGCCTCGGTGGGCAGCACGATCTCCTTGAACATGAGCTTAACCGCATCGGCGATGGGCTGCAGGAGGCCGCGCGGCCCGACCCGGTTGGGACCGATGCGGATCTGCATGTAGCCGATGACCTTACGCTCGGCTAGGGTGTAGTAAGCCACCAGGCCCATGAGCGGTCCCAGGAGGATGACGATCTTGAGTAAGATCCGGATGACTTCCGGCAGTGAGTTCCAGAGTTCGATCATCATTGCCTATCTACTGACAGAAATTGAACTCGCAGGATCATCAGGGAAGATTTAGTCGCAAATAAACGCAAATAGATCAAGACCGGTCGATATGGCGGGCCAATTGCCACCGATTTGCGTTGATTCGCGTTCATTTGCGGCAAAAAAAGATTCCCATGTTATCGGTATTTCGGTGCCGTCGTACTAGACCTTGGTCATGGATACGGGACCGATCTGATCTCCCAAGGCTTCGCTGCCGGCAACCCCGGCCGGAATGCGTACACAACTCGTGGGGACCGCCTCGTCCAGGCCCACCGGCATCTTCGCGGAAAAACCGTTCTGGCGTACTTCCACCAGGTCACCCTCCGCCAGTCCCAGCGCGGATGCCTCGGTACCGCACAGAAACGCGCCGAGCCGGCCGGCGGCCGGCGTGTGCTGGAGGGCCGGGGCGCGGCGCACCAGGGCATCGACCGCGTAAATCGGCAGGTTGCCGATGCGGGCCAGATCGTCGTCGGTGCCTTGTGGCTCCACCTTGAGGTCGCCCCGCGGCTTGTTGTCGGGTTTGGTGCTGTCGCAGCGTCCCTGCAGCTCCGCAAGAACATCCTCCGAGCTGACCTGGCCGAAGCCCTCGAGATCTAGCAGATTGCCCAAGACCCGTAGCAGCTTCCAGCCGGGACGCGCCTCGCCGGGGGGGGTCACCGCTCCGCGGAAGGACTGCCGGCTCACATCCGCATTGACGAAGGTGCCGGAGGTCTCGGCAAAGGCGGCGATCGGCAGCATAACATTCGCTGTCTGTTCAAGGGACAGGCTGCGATAGGTCGTACAGGCCACCACGAATTCGGCCTGGTCGAGGGCCTGCAGCGCCCGGGCCGGGTTGCCGAGGTCGTAAGCGGGATCGATACCCCATAGTAAATAAGCCATGCGGGGATGCGCCAGCATCTCTGCTGCGGATGCCCCGCCGGTCTCGCTCAACTGCGCGCCTGGAAACACATGCGGCAGGGCACCGGCCAGATAAGCCCCTACGCTGTTGGAAGCCGCCGGCAGATAGCCGACTCGCGCTTTGGTCGCCTCCGCAATCACCTCCGCGAGGGCCTTGAGAAGACAGTAATCCGGGTGGGCCGAGGCCAAGGCACCCAGCAGAATCAGGCCAGTGCGCTGCGTGCCGGATGTTTTTAGCAGATCCGCCGTCTCCTTGTGGGCGTCGCTCGGCGTCACGCTGGAGATCAGCGCCTTGATCGGGCCGGAGTCGCGTTTGCCCAACGCCTTGGCGATGGCGGCCAGCTCCTCGAGCATTCCCGCCGGGCCGGAGACGAGCTGGGTTGCGGGAAAGGTCAGGTCGAGTCTGAGCGGATTGACCAGGGCCACCTGGGCCCCGGCCAGGACCGCCTTGCGGATACGATGGGCCAACAGGGGCTGCTCCTGCCGTATGTCCGTCCCGATCAGCAACAAACCCTGCTGTCGCTCCAGCTCCGCGATAGGGGCCCCGAGCCAGGGTACCGGGGGATCGGCGGCATCACCGCGAAAGTCTTGCTGCCGCAGGCGGGTGTCGATGTTGCTGCTGCCGAGCCCGCGGACCAGCTTCTGGGCCAGGTACAGCTCTTCGAGGGTGGCGGAAGGTGACAGGAGCGCACCGACCTCATCATCCCCGGTCGCCTTGAGCCCCTCGGCGACCATGACCAGGGCCTCCTGCCAAGCGACGGTCCTCCACTGCCCATCTTGCTTAATCATAGGGTGGAGCAGACGGTCATCGGCGTCGAGGCCCTGATAGCTGAATCGGTCCCGGTCCGAGATCCAGTTCTCGTTCACCGCTTCATTATCCTTGGGATGCACCCGCATGACCCGGTTACCGCGGACATGGAGATGGATATTTGACCCTACCGCATCATGGGGGGCGATGCCGTCGGCCTGGGTCAACTCCCAGGAGCGGGCATTGAAACGGAAGGGTTTGGAGGTGAGGGCCCCGACGGGACAAAGGTCGATGATATTACCCGAGAGCTCGTGGGAGACCGTGCGCGCCACATAGGTGCCGATGCGCATATCCTCGCCGCGGCCGGTAGCGCCCAGCTCGCGGACACCCGCGATTTCCGCCCCGAAACGCACGCAGCGGGTACAGTGGATACAGCGAGTCATATCGGTAGCGACCAAGGAACCCACATCCTCGTCCGCGACCACCCGCTTGCGCTCACTGTATCGGGAGACATCCCCACCATAGTCCATAGCTACATCCTGCAGCTCGCACTCGCCGCCCTGATCGCAGATGGGACAATCCAGCGGGTGATTAATGAGCAGGAACTCCATGGTGCCCCGCTGGGCATCCAGAGCCAGGGGGGATCGGGTCAGGACCCGCATACCCTCGGCGACAGGCGTGCCGCAGGCATGCGCCGGCTTGGGGAAGGGCCGCCCACCCTGCTCCACCTCCACCAGACACATGCGGCAATTGGAGGCAACGGACAGCTTCTTGTGATAGCAGAAACGCGGGATATGGATACCCTCACGGTCGGCGACCGTGATGATCGTCTCGCCGGGGCTCGCCTCGCAGGTCCGCCCGTTGATCTCGATGGTGATCTTGTCCGCCATTTTTCTTCCGGTCACCCGAGCCCCAGAAACCGTCTAAAAACTAACATATTAATTTTACGGAAGACAACTCCGATATCAGGCAAAATCAGTGGGTTGGTTTTCAGGCAGACTTTAGGGCACTTTAGAAAAATACGATTTTCGTAAATGGCGTGTCTGTATAATCAATACGTTAGAATTGCCTGATGGGTAAAAACGCCTATTTTTCAAAGTGCCCTTTAAAGGTGCCCTTTAATTAGTAACAATCCCCCGGCAAAGCTGGGGGCTTTAGTTTGTGAGCCGCTCAAAGCGGCTTTCGGGGGCGCTCACGCGACCCCAACGATTGACTACCGCCTAAAGGCGGTTAATCAGTTCCACAAATTCAGTTGCTCAAGTCGCTGATCTTCTGCTTCCTGGTGCCGGATATACGCCCGGATCACGCGCTCATCGCGACCTACCATCGAGACAAAATACCCCCTCGCACCAGACATGCCGGCCGACAAAGTTGCGCTTGCGTTCACCATAAACGCGCGCCACGTGGATCGCGCTTTTCCCCTTGATGTACCCAACCACTTGTGACACCGCATACTCGGGTGGAATCGAAATCAGCATATGTACATGGTCAGGCATCAGGTGCCCTTCTTCGATCCCGGCTCTCGCGTTGTCGAGCCAACGCGTGGAAAACCTCTCCGAGATGGCGTCGCAATTGCCCGTACAAGGTCCGACGCCGGCATTTTGGAATAAAAACCACGTGCTATTTCGCTTCCACTTGGAGTGACTGAAGCTTTTGGCTTCGTCCATCGGGACCCTCCTCTCCATCGTGTGCTTGGCGGCTCACGATCGGAGTGTCCCGATGGACTCCCTGAAGAGCCGGGGGATTTCCCATTACTGTTTAACGATCCGTGAAAAACGATCCATACAATATGAGCCTGATCCCTTTCCATCTCACTAATTCACTTAACTGCATCCCAATCCGGAACCTTTCATTGGGTACCTTCAGAAAAATAGGTGTTTTCACCAATCAGGCGAACCTAAGCTATTGATTATCAATGTGCGCCGTTGACGAAAATCGTATTTTTCAAAGCTCCCTATTGTTTAGTACGCATCAAGTATTTTCCTGACTTTTGATTCCAGCTTAGAGATACTTTTTTTGTGATATGTGCTTGTCAACCATTAATATCGCTTCTATTTGGCTTAGCTGATGTAGTTAGAAAATAATTTGCCAGGTTATTCAATGAAACACGTTGATGTTTAGCCTCGTGTTCTAAACGAGTCTTTAGCTCTACAGGTACTCTTACGGGTAACAATTTGTGGCTTTACTCATTTCCACACCGCCAAAGGTGATAAAAATCACCCGGAGTTATAACTTTAAACGGATAGCTCTTTAATTCGCCTTTTTCGAAATCCTTTACATTTGCAATCACTAGAAATATTACTCGTGAATGCGCATTCCACAAACAAATTATCGTTTTCATCCGGTAAATTTGGTCGAAGACGGTAATAGCTATTTTTCCGCCAATAACACAATAAAATCAATGACATACGCAATATGGGCACTGGTGTAAGCCTAACTTCTCCAGTATTTCTTGCCTTTTCAGCACGTCATCATATTCGAGCACCACCGCTGTCGTAAGAGCAATATTCAATTTCTTTTCCAATATCAAACGGATAATGCGGTAAGAAGTTCCATTTCGATTCAACAAGGTAACAAGAATAACGTTTGTGTCTAAGATAACTATTATTATACTAGGGAACCTTGAAAAAACCAGTTTTTCGGCGCGCTTTATGAATAGTTGTTGAGATACCTACGTGCTGATGCCGCATGAGGAGAGATCAATGTGGACAATTCCCTGTAGTTCGTGTTGCCCGGCAGCCTGTTCGGCCTCCCGTTGGTCACTTCAGGCGGTGGCAGGTGCATCTGCCCTGTCTTTGGTGAGCTACCGATAGCACATCAAGTTGTAGGTCAAGTTCATCAAGCCGATCTTCACTTTAGCCTGCGCCAAGCCAACGGGGCGGATGAATTTCCTCCCCATGCTGTTTTCTTGGAAGCCGAAGACGAACTCGACACGGGAACGGATCTTGGAGCGCGTGCGGTTGTTCGCCTGCTGCTCGTCGGTGAGCAGTTGGTTGCTCTGACCTTTCTCGCAAATGTGACTCTTATAACCGGCGTTCTGCAGGACTGCCGCCGTCTCCTCACTGCGATAAGCGCTGTCGGCCCACACCTCCGGGTCCAGGTTATCGGGATCGACGAGGGCGTCAAACATCCGGCTGTCATGCACATGCGCCGGGGTCGTTTGGAAGCGGCGGATGATTTTGTGCTCCGCGTCGATACTGATGTGAGGGTATAGATAACTTTAGCATCTGCAACTGCATACTAAGGTTGTGTTATGAAAGGAAAAACAGGTGTTTCATGCGTTCACGCCTTTCGGAAGCCAAATTCAGACTGATTATCCTCTATTTTGCGCACGATTTACCGGCCTCGAAACTCGCCGCACTGAGTGATGTAAGCCGCCCGACGATCAACCAACGGTTCTTCAAGCTACGACCTAGAATCGCCCAGCTTTGTGACGCCTCATCGCCTTTTTCCGGCGAGGTTGAAGGGGATGAATCCTCTTTTAGCGCCCGCCGTGTTCGAGGATAAAAGGGGCGTGGAGCCGGGGGTAAAACAATCGTCTTCGGAATCCTGGAACGGCAGGGAAAAAAAGGTCTACACGGAGATCGCCCCGGATACCTCCAAGAAGCCGCTACAGGCCGTGATTCGGGCCAGGTAGCCCTCGAGAGCATCATCCACTCGGATGGCTGGAGGGGCTACAATGGGCTGGTGGATATAGGTTATCAGAAGCATCTCCGCGTCCATCAGTAACGAATTTGCGCGAGGCAATTGCCTTATCAACGGCATTGAGTCATTCTGGTCATAAGCTAAACGGAGGCTGCAAAATTCAAGGGCGTTCCCAGACATACGTTTCATCTACACCTCAAAGGGTGTGAATTCAGATTTAATCATCGAGAGGAAAAGCTCTATGATAAAATACTCTTTCTGCTGAGCGAAAATCCTCTCTAAAGTTATCTAGACCATTATCTTATTTTTATACAATTAGACCAATCTTGAATTCATTGGCGCGGACTGGAGGACCGGACGTGTTGCGTTGCGACGCACCAAGGCTCGCTCATCGTCTGCCGGGTCAGTACCGGCGTCTTAACGCAACCTACCCACGGGTTCCCCGCCTTGCTGCCTGCCCGCGCGGGCCCTCGAGTTGAGTGTAGGCCAGGCAAAGCCGTAGGATGCTGGTGAGCGCGATGATTCCGGGCTTGCCGGCCGGTGCACATTCTCCCCGCGCGAACCGCATCAATTGTCATTCGGTGGCCCTGTCTGCGCGAACCGGATTCTTGTACCCACAGGAACATTCACGCCGATTCGTGTGATTCGTAGTTAAAACGATATTCGAATACACCTGTACCCATAACCACGCACCGGCAGATTAGAGATCATAGCTCCCGCACCAAGGCGGTCTCCACCCCATCCCGATTCGCCTTGCCGACGAGCGACTCGATGAGTTGAAGCGCGAAGTCCATGGCGGTACCGGGCCCGCGGGAGGTGATCAGCTTCCCGTCCACGACGACCGGCGCCCGGAGCAGGTCCACCTTCGGAAAATCCTCCCGAGTGACGGCCCCCGGATAGCTGGTGGCAGACTTCCCGTCGAGCAGACCCGCCCCCGCCAGCACCTTGGGAGCAGCGCAGATAGCGGCGATGAAACGATCTTCGGCCCGATAGCGTTCGAGGAGCGCGTGAATTCGCTCGTCCCGCTCCAGCCGTTGGGCCCCGGGAAGCCCACCAGGTAGGACGATCATGTCGAACCGCTGTTCCATGACCGCTTCCAGCACGGCGTCGGGTACCAACACCGTGTTGCGACTGGCGCGTACCGGTCCCTCCGTCAGACCGGCCGTGACCACCTCGATCTCGGCGCGTCGCAACAGGTCGATGACGGTGACCGCCTCCAGCTCCTCACACCCTTCAGCCAGGGGAACTAACACACGTGCCATATTCGTCTCCAATATCCGTCCTTTTCAATCATATGAGATTCACTATTGCGTTCGAACGCCTGCTATCCGGCTCCGCTCGGACCCGGCTGCCGAGTAATCCGTCGCGGCCGCCGCCAGGGGAACACATATAATTTTCTCACTCCTCGGCGCGACGACCCAGGATGTTCAGGCCCTTGAGCACATTCAGTGCCTCGCTGAGCGCATAGTCCTTAGCGGCCAGGGGCCGTTTCTCCGCCGTTATGGTCCCATCTTTTCTATCCTTATCGGCCGCGCCCTGGTATCTCTTCTCGGCTTTACCGGCCGGGTCCTTGTCCGTATCGACCAACTCCTTCTCATCCAGGTGGCGGCTCAGATCCGTCTCCTTCAGTGGCGCCACGCCCGGCTTCTCCGCAATGCGGAGCTCGCCTTTGACCAGCTCGATATCGGGCACGATTCCATAAGCCTGGATAGGCTGACCGGAAGGGGTATAGTACCTCGCTGTCGTCAGCTTGAGCGCCGTGGCATCGTCTATGGGCACGATGGTTTGTACCGAGCCCTTACCAAATGTGGGGTGGCCCATGATAATGGCGCGTTTGTGGTCCTGGAGCGCCCCGGCCACGATCTCCGAGGCTGACGCGGACCCGCCGTTGACCAGCACCACGATGGGGGTCCCCTTGAGCACGTCGTTCGGACCGGCCTTAAATCGGAGCCCCGAGTCCTCACCCCGACCTTTGGTATAAACGATGATCCCCCCGACCAGGAAGGCATCGCCCACGCCGACGGCGCTGTTGAGGACACCGCCCGGATTGTTTCTCAGATCCAGGACCAGGCCCTTGAGCCCGCCGCCGTTCTCTTTCTCGAGCATGTTCAGGCCCGAGAGCAGATCCTCGGTGGTACGCGACTGGAAGAGGGAAATACGCACATAGCCGTATCCCGGTTCGAGAGTTCGGCTCTTGACGCTCGCCACCTGGATGATGTCCCGTTCCAAATCCAGATTGAAGGGCCGGCTCACGCCCTCGCGCGAGATCGTCAGGGTGATTCGCGTGCCGGGTTTGCCGCGCATGATGTTGACGGCATCGTTCAGGCTCATGCCTTTTACCGGCTTATCATTGATCCGGATGATCAAATCTCCGGTCTTGATGCCGGCGCGCTGGGCGGGGGTATCGTCGATCGGGGCGATCACCTCGACGAACCCGTTCTCCATCCCGACTTCTATCCCCAGGCCCCCGAACTCGCCGCTGGTGCCGACCTGCAGCTCACGGTACTCCTCTTGGTCCAGATAAGTGGAATGGGGATCGAGCCCCGAGAGCATGCCGCGGATAGCGTTGTTGAGCAGCTGCTTGTCATCCACCGGCTCCACATACTCGTCCTTGATGCGCCCGAAGACCTCGGCAAAGATGCGTAGACCCTTCAGAGGCAGCTTCTCGGGTGCCTTCTCCTCCTCGGCGAGGACGACCACGATAGAGCCGCCGGCAGCGGCAAGCAGTAGGCCGATTGCAAAGGTCGTGATCGATCGGAACGGATTTTTCATCGGGACGTCACCGAAAAGTTGTTTGATGAACCCTCCCCACCCCAAGGGACAGGGTATCAAGGCGCCTTGAAAAATGCGGTTTTCGTCAACAGCACGTCCGAATAATCAATGGCTTAGAATCTCTCGATTGGTGAAAACACCTATTTTTCAAGGTGCCCGCATGCAAAACCGTTGGTTGGCGCAAATAGACGTAATGGGATGAAGGATCGTCGATGATGGGACTCGATTCCGACTAATTTGTGTTCATTCGCGTTCATTTGTGGAAAGGAATTTCCGGAGGCCGCGGCACGTTTTACCGCCGGGGTGTCAGCGGCGGCGGACTCGCGTCCCGATCCGATGTCGGGCCGGCACCACTGCTCGGGATTCAGGGGACGGCCCCGATAGCGGATAGCGAAATAGAGCCCGGACAACAGACGGCCGCCGCTGCTACCGCTCAGTGCGATCGTTTCGCCGGCGGCAACCCACTCCCCCCGCTCCTTGAGCAGGGTCTGATTATGGCCGTAAAGTGTCATATAGTCGTCGTCATGCGTGATGATGAGTAACAACCCGAAACCCCGCAGCCAATCCGCATAGGCCACCTGGCCGTGGTAGACCGCCCGCACCTTGGTGCCTTCTTCTGCCCTCAGCACGACGCCATCCCACCGCTGGATACCCCCCTCCTTGAGACTGCCGTAGGGGGACAGCAACGAAGCCTCGGCAAGCGGCCAGGCCAAGCGCCCGCGCAGCTGCTTCAGCGGCTGCGGCCTCTGATGCAGCTCCGCTTCGGGTAGTGCTCGGGCCTGCTGCTCGATCCGCTCCAACAGCATGCGCATCTCCCGGGCCTGGGCGCGCAGCTCTCCGATGCGTTCCGCCCGGGTGGCGATGGTCTGCTCCAGGGAAGTCAGAAGCGCGGTGCGCTCGTCCTGTGCCATCACCAGGCGTGCCCGGATCTCATCCCGGCTCCGGACCAGCAGGACGAGCCGCCCCCGTTTCTTTGCCGCTTCCCGGACCAGATCATCGAGCCTGCGTGCACGCTGGGTTACGGCTTCGATGCGTTGGATGCGGAAGCGGTTGAGGAACCCGTAATAGGCCATGACCCTGCTCAGGCGACTCGAATCCTCCTGATTGAGCAGAACCCGGATCTGGTCTCTCCGTCCCATGGAATACGCGGAACGCAACAAATTTCCCAGGATAGCGCGTTCGCGATCCAGGATCTCGCGCTCGACCGCCGATCGGCTTTGAAGCTTCTCCAGGATCCGTTCCTGGCTGCCGATCTTTGCCACCAATTGGTGTACCGTTCGAGCCAGGCCGGCAATACGGCGTTCGCGCCACTCAAGCTCTGTCCTGAGCTCCTGCCGACGGCCACGACGTACCTCCAGGTTCTGCTCCAGATCCCGTACCTGCTGCTCGATGTCGGCCAGATCGCGCTTGCGACTCTCGATGGCACCATCTTCGGCCCCGGCCGATACCGGTATGGCGATTAACACCAGCAAAATAACAACCAGCGGGAAATACAAAACTTCACGACGCCCAAACCACCTGCGCAGTCGGATCTGATCAGCCGTAACGGGCAGTACCCCTTCAGGATTCACAACTTGGGTCCAATGTCGCTACTGGATGGCGCCCCCATTAGATCCTGCGACCGATATCCCATGGTCGAAGACGGGAACCGGGTGTCTCACGTATAAAGACAGGATTAGGGGGTGTTGATATTTAATAGGGTCTAGATAACTTTAGAGAGGATTTTCGCTCAGTAGAGAGTATTTTATCACAGAGATTTTCCTCTCGATGATGAAATCTGAATTCACATTCTTTGAGGTGTAGATGAAACGTATGTCTGGGAGCACCCTTGAATTTTGCAAGCCTACGTTTAGCCTATGACCGGAATGATTAAATACCGTTGATATGGAAATTGCCTCGCGCAAATTCGTTACTGATGGACGCGGAAATATTTCTGATAACCCATATTCACCAGCCCATTATAGCCCCTCCAGCCATCCGAGTGGATGACGCTATCGAGGACTACCTGGCCCCTAATCACGGACTGTAGCGGCTTCTTGGAGGCATCCGGGACATCTCCGTGTAGACTTTCCCTGCCGTTCCAGGATTCCGAAGACGATTGGTTTACCCCCGGCTCCATGCCCCTTTTTCCCCCGAATACAGCGAGCGCCAAAAGAGGATTCATCCCCTTCAACCTCGCCGGGAAAAGGCGATGAGGCGTCACAAAGCTGGGCGATTCTGTTTCGTAGCTTGAAGAACCGTTGATTGATCGTCAGGCGGCTTACATCACTCAGCGCGGCGAGTTTCGAGGCCGGTAAATCGCGCACAAAATAGCGGATAATCAATTTGAATTTAGCTTCCGAAAGGCGTGAACGCCTGAAATACCTGTTTTTCCCCTTGCATAACATAACCTTAGCATACATCTAAAAATGCTAACGTTATCTAGAACCTTGGATTTATTAAGTGGTCATTTCAGTGGGTGAGAAGAAGCGGCGGCTGTCGAAAGGAGAGTTCGTTCTAAGCATAGCATGGATGGCGAGCAAGAGCTTACGCATGACCGCGCAGACAGCCTGGAGCTCCTTGAGGCTGCGGGTGTCGAGAAGATGGCGGTAGAAGGCCCTGACATTGGGGTCATAGCAAGCGGCGCTGAGAGCGGGCATAGAGAGCGATCCGCAAGTAACGGTTCCCGGCCTTGGACAGGGGGACTTTTTGCTCACGCTGGAGCCGGACGGGTGCTGGCGTGGATCGAGGCCGGCCATGGCGCTCCACTGCTTGGCGCGCCGTCGGGCAAGACCAGCAGCTCGCCGAGGAGCTAGATGGCACTGGCGGCGGCGATACCGGTGGCACTGACGAGCAGCTTGCAGGATTGCTGGAGCGCTTCATCCGCCGCAATGAGGTCGAAGACCTGGCGGCGCAGGTACCCGATCTGAGCATCGAAGTGGGCGATGCCCTAGTGTCGGCTAGCGATCAGGAAGTCGGGTGTCGTCATGGTTTGTTACGTCGCATGGAGCTGGCTCTTGGTTTGGGTGCGGAGCTGGTTCAGCGCTGCTGATGTGGCGCGCGCAGGCGCGGGATGGCCAGGGCCAGGTCGTCGGGGCGCTGCCAGGGCGTGAAGGGCATGCGCTGGGCGAACGGAGCCAACACTGCGGCATCGACGGCATCGGTCTTGGTGCGGGTCTGCATCGCCTCGGCGAAGCGTTTGGCGGCCTCGGGGTTGATCACCATGTGGGCCAGCCTACTTACGCAGGCGGTTAGCTCAGGGGCGCGTGGCCTTGGTGGGTGTTCTTGAGTTCGCAGGGCTTTCCCATACGGCCATCGCGGTGGATGACCAAAGTAACGGTTTTGCTGCTGACACCAATTCCGGCGACCTTCATGTTCGGTTCTCCCGTAAGTAAAAACCCGTTAGGAGGGTGACCTGGTTCCCCGACCCTGGACCCTCGTCTACCGACCTTGTGTATGCAGGTTCACGAGCACCGCTCACGGCCCTCAGATACTCTCCGGCATGGACGAAGAGGGCGGGGAGCCAATCTGTCCGTTCAGGCTCAAGGCCTCAGGATGGGACGGCTTCTCCAGGTTCTCTCCATCAACTCCCTTTACAACCTTCCCTGGCATTTCCCTGGAAATAGAACATACAAGGTTGGGTAAAGCAAGCGCTCGACAAGATGGGCTCAAGGCTTCGGTCATTCCACGAAGATTCCTGAGCTGCGATGATTTGGGAGAATGCACAGAGCGTAGCGTGCCCATCGCCGGCTCGTCTTCCTACGATTAAGAAGTCTGCTCATGAAGCAATCTCCCACTGTTGCGCGTACTCACTCATTTCAATGGACCGTTTGCTCCACGCCCAGCTGGGCAGGGCCACCTTCGGCCTCTCTCCTGTCTCGCTGATGGTCACCTATCTGGACTGGTTTGCACACCTGATGATTTCACCTGGTAAGCAGGCGGAGCTGATTGAAAAGGTACGACGTAAGACCTCCAAGCTCGCCATATATGCGGCACGGTCGGCGTTCGATCCGAAAACGCCGCCGATCATCGAGCCATTGCCTCAGGATCGCCAATTTCGCAATGAGGCGTGGCAACGTTGGCCGTTCAATCTGATCCACCAGTCTTTTCTTCTGAACCAACAGCTCTTCCACGATGCCGTGACCGGTATTCGCGGCGTCTCGCAACATCACGAGCAGACGATGTATTTCCTGACGCGCCAGACGCTCGATGTGTTTTCGCCTTCGAACTTCGTCTTCACCAAGCCGGAGGTGTTAGAAACCACTGTCAGGGAGGGCGGGAAAAACCTCCTGCAGGGTTGGATGAATTTCGTGGAGGACCAGGAACGGGTGCTGAGTGGAAGAAAACCGGTGGGCACCGAGGAGTTCCAGGTCGGAAAGAATCTGGCCGTAACCCCCGGCAGGATCGTTTTTCGTAACCAGCTGATAGAGCTTATCCAATACGCGCCAACCACCGAGAAAGTGTACAAGGAGCCGGTGCTGATGTTGTCCGCCTGGATGATGAAATATTACATCATGGACCTGTCGCCCGAGAATTCCATGGTGAAATATCTGGTGGACCATGGTCACACGGTATTCATGATCTCCTGGGTGAATCCGGGCGAGGACGATCGTAATCTCGATATGGAGGACTACTATTGCCTGGGAGGCATTATCCTCACCATTGCCGCCGCCGCGGCCATGTGTCGGGATCAAGACCACCGTCTGGCCAGCCTGACCCTCCTGACGACCCTGACGGACTTCAGCAATCCCGGAGAGCTGTCGGTTTTTATCGATCCCAGCGAGGTCTCTTATCTGGAAGACCTGATGTGGGAACAGGGATACCTGGATCCGCGGCAGAAGGCGCTTCTTGATGATAGCGACGAGGATGTAAACCGAGATAGCGATCCAAATCTGGCTTTTGACCGCGTTCTCGGAGGTCCCGAAGAACGATTTGATGCGTAGGTGTTGCTTGATCCACTTGAAGAACAATTCAACTTGCCAGCGGTAATGGCTGGGGGTAGTCACGCACGGACTTAACTCCGCTCAGCTCGCATCGAACGCCACCGGATTCGTCCCCGGGATGAGAGTAGCGACGCCTGTATTTGGTATTGGACTTGGCGCGGATGACGAAGAAACGCCCTGTTCTGTGCAACGTGAACAGGCGCTCGAAGTCCACGTAGCCATGATCCATGATGTAGAAGGCTCCGGGATCAGCAGATCAAGGACATTGACGTCGTGTAGCTTGCTGTCGGAGATGTGGATAAAGGTTGGGATGTTGCCTTGAAGATCGAGCAGGGTCTGGAGTTTGACCGCAGATTCGGTTGAGCGAAACAGTACCCACGGAAAGACGGATAGGCGCAGGTCGATGGTAGAGGCATCGAGCGCATAAACCGCGTTGTCAAGATCAAGCACCAAGTCCTCGTCGGCATACAGGGGGCGAGCGGTGCGAATCAATGCCTGAGCGAGATCTGCCTAGATACGCCAATCTCGGCGTTCATTCGCATCGGCCACGGCGCTTCTGGAAACGTTGCCCCGGATACCCCTGTGGTACAAACTCGTCCTTCTGGGCGCGCAGGCAAACTTCAATATCGCACAGGCTCTCGCGATGAGTTAACTGCGCGAAGGTCATGCGCAGGCATTGGTCGAGACAGGAAAATGTCTTCTTGTAGCAATTGCCGTCGTACCGCGCAATGCCTCGACGAAACGCATGGCATCGGTAAAGAGTCAATGACCTGAGAAAAAACGAGCTTGCCGATGTGCATAACAACCGGGTCCCCAACATCCCCAGAAGGGGGTATTTTGAAGATGCGCGAGGTGATTCAAATCGGTGACACTCTTAAAGTGACTGTTTTTCATTTACTTACAAGGAGTTACGCAACAAGAACAAACGTTTTGTCGGACAGCAGTGATAGAAAACCACATTTCTATCCAGCTCTTACGCGCCAGCGGTAACCCCTTGGACAGGAGCCGGCTTGCCGGCGCAAAGGCGCGGACTCGCGCCGCACCTATCGCCGAGAGATCCAGCGACACCAATGTGCACCCAGGCGATAGGTGCGGGACCTACGGGAAGGAATCGAGCGAGCTTGCCTGTTTAGACAGCCTCTTACCCTCATCAACCCAACCCTCATTACCCACTCAATCCTCATAGGCCCGAATGAGGGCGCGGAAGTATTCCCAGTCGAAGGCGGCTCCCGGATCCGTCTTGCGGCCGGGCGCGATGTCACTGTGACCGACGAGGCGTTCCGGGCCGATGTCCGGGAAACGGGCCCGGATAATCTGTGTCGCCTGGGCCAATACCCGATACTGGATTTCCTCGTAGGGAACCTGATCCGTACCCTCCAGCTCGATCCCGATAGCGAAATCATTGCATGCCTCGCGGCCCTCGAAGCACGAGACGCCTACGTGCCAGGCACGCTTGTAGAGATCCACATACTGAATCAGTTCGCCGTCGCGGCGGATGAGCAGATGGGAGGAGACACGCAGCCGGGCGATGGCTCGAAAACAGGGGTGATTCTCCGGGTCCAGGCGGTTTTGGAACAGGTCATCGATCCAGGGGCCGCCGAACACTCCGGGCGGCAGGCTAATGCCGTGAATTACCAGCAGATCCACGACCGTGCCCGGGGGACGTTCGTCCCAGTTGGGGCAGGGCACGCGCCGGGCTTGGGGCAACCAACCGTCGGGCATGTTCAATCTCTCGATATTCGGGGAGCCTCCCGGCCCTGAGTCGAACGGGATGCAGGTTCGCCATACTCAATCCGGGTCGGGCTAGTACGATGTTTCATCTTATTTTTCATTATAAAAGCCGCAGGGTGGGCTGTTCCCACCAATATCCGGCCTAGATGGTGGGCACAATCCACCCTACAGGATATATGCGAAATATGGAGAAACAGCGTGTTAGTCCGAGAGCTTTTACGGACTCATAGATCTGATTGCGATCATGCCATTTTATCTTTTACCCTGCGTCGACCTGCGGTCGCTAAGGGTATTTTGTCTGTTGAGCCTTTTTCGGCTCATAAAGTTGCTCCGATACAACAAGGCCATCGATCGATTTTCCAGGGTATTCGTCATCGCGAGAGAAGAGATTATCCTGTTCAGCGTGATAACCCTGATGCTTTTATACCTGTCGGCCGTTGGGATCTATTACTTCGAGAATGAGGCTCAGCCCGAGGCGTTCGAAAGTGTTTTCTATAGCTTATGGTGGGCGGTCGCTACCTTGACGACGGTAGGTTATGGTGACCTTTATCCCATAACGGTAGGCGGCAAGATATTTACCTTTATCATGTTGATGATCGGTTTAGGGGTCGTCGCTTTTCCGACAGGATTGATGGCATCCACGCTTTCAAAGGTCAGAATGGAAGACCGAGAGGAAAAATCGACCACTATTGGCGATGTTTCAATTTAAACCTTAACCACTATCTGTCCTTCGCGCCCTTGCGGTTCGGACTTTTCCACCAAACGGGGGCGGTGCCGCCTCATCGTTTCCGCGGCGGCATCAGATCCGTGATCGAGCCGTGCGCCATCTCCGCGGCAAAGCAGATGGTCTCGTTGAGGGTCGGGTGGGGGTGGATGGTCAGGCCAATGTCCTCGTAGTCCGCCCCCATCTCCAAGGCCAGCACCGTCTCGCCGATGAGCTCCCCGGCATTGGGACCGACGATGCCGGCCCCCAGGATTCGCTTGGTCTGCGGATCGAACAGCAGCTTGGTCATACCCTCGTCGCGCCCGATGCCGAGGGCCCGGCCACTGGCGGCCCAGGGGAAGGTGCCTTTCTCGTAGGCGATGCCCTGGGCCTTGGCCGCGGTCTCCGTCAGTCCCATCCAGGCCACTTCGGGGTCTGTGTAGGCCACCGAGGGGATGGTCAGCGGATCGGAGAGGGCGGGTAGCCCGGCGATGATCTCGGCGGCCACCTTGGCCTCGTGCGTAGCCTTGTGGGCTAGCATGGGATTGCCCGCCACGTCGCCGATGGCAAAGATGTCGGGTACGTTCGTGCGCATGTGGACATCCACGGGAATAAAGCCCCGCTCGTCCACCTTGACCCTGGCCTTCTCGGCCGCGATGAGCTTACCGTTGGGGCGCCGGCCCACGGCCACCAGGACCTGATCGTAGGTCTGGGTCCGCGGGGCCTGTTTTCCCTCGAAGCTGACTTGAATGCCGTCGGAAACCGGGTTCATCGCCGTCACCCTGGTGCCCAGCATGATGCTGTCGTAGCGCCGCTTGATGACCTTCTCGAGGGGACGTACCAGGTCTTTGTCGCAGCCTGGGATCAGCTGCTCCATCAGCTCGACCACCTCAATGCGTGCCCCCAGGGCCTGGTAGATGGTGGCCATCTCCAACCCGATGATGCCGCCGCCGACGATGAGCATCCGCCCCGGAATATTCGCTAGCTCCAGGGCGTCGGTGGAGTCCATGACCCGTGGATCGGTGTGGGGAAAACCGGGGATTTTTATCGGGCTGGAGCCGCAGGCGATGATAGCCTGGTCGAAGTCGATCGAGATCTGACCCTCGCGGGTGTCGACGGCGATGCGGTTCGGGGCCTCGAAGCGGCCGGTGCCCTGTATTACCCGGACCTCCCGCTGCCTAGCGAGAGCCGTCAGGCCGCCGGTCAGCTTCTCGATCACCTTGTCCTTGCCCGCGCGTAGCTGCGCCAGATCGATCTCGGGGGCACCGAAGCGCACGCCCATGGCGGCTATCTCCGCCGCGTCATTGATGATTTGGGCGGTGTGCAGCAGGGCCTTGGAGGGAATGCAGCCCACATTGAGGCAGACTCCCCCCAGGCGGCCGTAACGTTCGATCAGGATCACCTGCTTGCCCAGGTCCGCGGCGCGGAAGGCGGCGGTGTAACCACCCGGCCCGGCACCGAGGACCACCACCTGGGTGGAGAGATGGGTCGCGTGCTCCGCCGGCGCGGGTGGAGCCGGCTGTTCCGGAGCCGGCCGGATCGCCTGGTCGTCTGCTTCGACCTCCAGGGTCAGGATCAGGTCGCCCTCCGAGACCTTTGTCCCGACTTCGACCTTGAGCGCGGTGATTCGGCCCGCCTCCGGCGACGGAATCTCCATGGTCGCCTTATCGCTCTCCAAGGTGATCAGAGAGGCCTCTTTCTCTACCCGATCGCCAGGGGCGACCAGCACCTCGATGACCGCCACGTCCTTGAAATCACCGATATCGGGGACCCTGACCTGGATGTTCGTACTCACGTGTTGTTTCTCGTGGTTGCCGGGTAGCCGAGCACCTGAAGGCTTAGGCAAAGTCGATTTCGATTCTGTTCGGGAACCTGGGGATACAGGCCGCTTCGGACCAACTCCCGGCGCCAGTCGAAAAAGCAGACCTTGCCGTTCCGAGAGTCGGCGAGCCATTGGACGATCAATGCCTGAAAGAGCCCATGCTCATTGGAGGCAGGCGTTATTTCGAGCTGGCCCACTGGTTGATCTCCACCTTGAAGGGAAGATCGCGAAACCGAGGGTAGTCACAGATCTCCTGCCATTTCATATCGGATTCCCACACCACCGATCACCGGACTCATGGGCAATTCTACACAAGTAGGGCATATGGGCGCAGCGCCTTACCGTGTAGCTCAGGACGGGCGTGTATAAATCACATGGCTTTGGGGATCGGGGTTTTGAGCCGCAAAGGCGCAAAAACTCTGATTGATGCGATTCGCCGGCTCACTAGGTACTGTTGACATTTAGCCCGTAGATACTCTGTTCCGAAGCAAGACCGATTTGCGTCCTAATTCCCAAAAAGTGACCACTGATCTATAAATTGGATTAAGTTTAGATAACTTTAGAGAGGATTTTCGCTTAGCAAAGAGCATTTTATCATAGAAATTTTCCTCTCGATGGTTAAATCTGAATTCACATTCTTTGAGGTGTAGATGAAACGCATGTCTGGGAATGCCCTGAATTTTGCAAGCCTCCGTTTAGCCTATGACCGGAATGATTCAATGCCGTTGATAGGGCAATTGCCTCGCGCAAATTCGTTACGGATGGACGCGGAGATGCTTCTGATAACCCATATCCACCAGTCCATTGTAGCCCCTCCAACCATCCGAGTGGATGATGCCACGAGGGTACCTGGCCCCGAATCGCGGCCTGTAGCGGCTTCTTGGAGGCATCCGGGACGATCTCCGTGTAGACTTTCCCTGCCGTTCCAGGATTCCGAAGACGATTGTTTTACCCCCGGCTCCACGCCCCTTTTTTCCCCGGACACGGCGGGCGCCAAAAG
>Ga0209781_1000042_pt1 | contig 32887 bp, 14 predicted proteins | sample WorMetHERISLAND1_3_FD_187386 | JGI IMG/M metagenome (GOLD analysis project Ga0209781, IMG submission 187386) | Marine gutless worms symbiont microbial communities from Max Planck institute for Marine Microbiology, Germany - Olavius albidus HERON... | ecosystem: Host-associated > Annelida >...
CCGCCTGACGGCGGCTGGGCATGGTCGGCGCTGCGATACATGAAGCCTACGCACCGACCATGCCCGGGAGAACACTCGGCTACATGGTCAACCTAATTGCAGAAGATTCTGGACATAACTTCCCATTGCCAGCGAACCGGCCGCCATGGAGCCAAAAGGCCCTACTTGTTCCTTCGATTCCACACGGTAGACACCCCTGAGCGGCCATCCGCGCTGGACAGATTATTGATATTTATTCTTGTAAAGTGTATTTTTTCCTATTCTTGCCGTGCCGGTCAGACGGCTTTGCTGATTGCCCTTGTGAAGATCGCTGGTTTCCGATGTCCCGCCCGGCTGGGGTGCGGGATCGCAGCCTTGAAGTCGTTTTGCCCCAGCGCGGGCCGCAAAATGTCGACCTGAATTCTTCCTATGGGTCGACAAAAGTCGACATCCGGTCGACTGAGGTCGTCCTCAAGTCGTCATTTTTGGCGCGGTTCATCGGGACTCCACTGTCCCGTTCAGGGCCGGCTCGGCGCGCAAGCGCTCGACCATGAAATCGACGAAGGCCCGAACCCGGGCCGAGACCAAGCGCCCTTCCTGGTGGATGACGTGGATCGGCAGCGGCGGCATCTCGAAATCCTCCAGGAGATAGAGGAGCCGGCGCTCCGCGATGTGGGGCGCAATCTGATAGGAGAGCAGGCGCGAAATGCCCCACCCCTGCAGGACCTGTTCGATGACCGCGTCGTTGGTGTTCATGCGGAGCCGCGCTTCGACCCGCACCGATGCCGGGGCGCCGTCAACCAAGAACGGCCACTCCGGCGACGGGCCCATGGCCAGGGATTGAACCAGGCGGTGATCCGCGAGGTCGTCCGGGGTAACAGGTTTTCCGTATTTCTCGATGTAGTCCGGCGCCGCGAACAGGACGTGCCGGACCGTTCCGACGCGAACGGCCGTCAGCGACGAGTCGGGCAGGTCGCCGATGCGGATGGCGACATCGAGCCCCTCTTCCATGAGGTTGACGACCCGGTCGACGTAAAGCGTGCGGGCATCGACCAAGGGGTATCGATCCAGGAATTCGCCCAGGATCGGCGTCACGAACATGCGGCCGAACAGGACCGGCGCGGTGACCTGCAGGAGCCCCCGGGGCGCCGCGTGGGACCCGATGGCCGCCTCCTCCGCCTCTTCCAGTTCGAGGAGAATGCGCTTGGCGTCCTGCAGGAACCGGGCGCCGCTCTCGGTCAAGCGGACCGAGCGGGTGGTCCGCACGAACAACCGCGTGCCCATCCGGTCCTCGAGGCCAGCGACGGCACGGGTCACCGCCGGCGGTGACATGGCCAGTTGGCGCCCGGCGGCGGCGAACCCGCCGAACTCGGCGACCTTGATGAAAACCTCGAGGGTCCGAAAACGATCCATAATTATTCCATAATTTGGAATAAACAATTCAATATTATCGATATTCATCCGTTTCGGTAAACAGGTTATTTCCTTTCCATCGACTTGAAAGACCCCTCCATCGACTTGAAAGACCCCTCGCAACCCCTGACTGGAAAGGAACACCGTCATGAGCCGTATCAACGTCGTCACCCAAGAAAACGCCGATACCGAGCAGAAGGCCCTGCTCGATGCCATCCAAGGCAAGCTAGGCATGGTCCCCAACTTCCTCGGCATTCTCGCCCATTCACCGGATGCGCTCCGCGCTTTCCTCGGTCTTCACGGCATCGCGGAGCAAGGCCAGTTAGACCCGCAGACCCGCGAACGCATCGCACTCGCCGTCGCCCAGGAGAATTCCTGCGAATATTGCCTCTCCGCCCATACGGCGATCGGACGCAAGGCCGGGCTCAGCGGCTCCGAAATGCAAGCCAACCGGGCCGGTACGTCTGAAGATTCCCGGGCTGCCGCCGCCGTCACCTTCGCCAACGCGCTGAACACACATCTCGGCGACGTTACCCAGGCCGAGCTCAACGCTGTTCGCGAGGCCGGTTACAGCGAAGCCGAGATCGTCGAGATCATTACCCATGTCGGGATGAACATCCTGACCAACCTGATCGGCAAGGCCAGTCACGTCGACATCGGCTTCCCGAAAGTCACCTTGCAGGAGGCGGCCTGACCGTCCGCCTGACAACCATCGGGGTGGGCCGCGCCTGCCGAAAAGACGCAGAGCCCACCCCGCAAAACTCCAGGAGAGCGCCATGCCCCGGAAATTCGCCGAAATCACCTTCACACCGTCGGTCAAGGCCGCCCAGGAACGCTACGGGAGCCGCCGGCAGAACCAGGGTTTCGAAGCGGCTGACGATCCGCGCGATACCCTGACGCCGATCGAGGCGGAATTCATCGAGGCCCGCGATGGCTTCTACCAGGCGACCGTCAACGAGACCGGCTGGCCCTACGTGCAGTTCCGCGGCGGACCGGTAGGATTTCTCAAGGTCCTCGACGAACGGACCATTGGCTACGCCGATTTCCGCGGCAACATCCAATATCTGAGCGTCGGCAACATGGCGGCCAATGACCGCATCGCGCTGATCCTGATGGATTACGCCAACCGCCGGCGCCTGAAGATCTGGGCCCGGGCCCGGATCGTCCACGCGGACGAAGACCCGGACCTGCTGGAGCGTTTGGAAATCCCGACCTATCGGGCCCGCGTCGAGCACGCCGTCGTGCTGACCATCGAGGCGCTCGATTGGAACTGTCCGCAACACATCACGCCCCGGTTCACTGAAGACGAGATCCACGAACTGACAGCGCCGCTCCGGAACAGACTCATTGCCCTGGAGTCGGCAACCCTGTCCGCCATGGGTTCCGAACCGGCATCGCCTCTCGGCGACAGCCCTTTGGAACTGGTGATCACCGGCATCCGCCAGCTGACCCCCGAGGTACGCGCTTACGAACTGCGCCGGCCCGACTTCTCCGACCTGCCGGCCGTCACCGCCGGATCGCACATCCACGTACCGGTGCCAACGGCGGACGGGCGGCCGCAAACCCGCACCTATTCGATCAGCAGCAATCCGAACCGCCGCGACGCCTACGAGATTGCCGTCCGCCTCGACCCGGAAGGCACCGGGGGTTCGCACGCCATCCACCAACACTATGCGCTGGGCCAGGTGATCCAAACGGAATTCCCAAAAAACGCCTTTGCCCTACACGACGACGAGCGCCCGGCCATCCTGATCGCCGGTGGTATCGGCATCACGCCCTTGAAGGCCATGGCCCAGGCACTGACGGCGACGGGTCGGCCCTTCCACCTACACTTCGCGGCGCGCTCCGTCGTCTACATGGCTTACCGCTCGAAGCTCGAGGCGGCTTTCGGCGACGCGATCACTTTTTACGCGAGCGACCGAAACGATCGGCTCGACGTTCCGCGCCTGTTACGGGAAGCACCCGATGACGCCGTCTTCTACGTCTGCGGCCCGGAACGCCTGATCACGGCCGTGCGGCAGGCCGCCGACGGGCTCGGCATGGCGCGCGAGCGTATCCGCTATGAGCGGTTCAGCGAGGCCGCGCCGGAAGCCGGCGACAAGGCCTTCCGGGTCCGCCTCGCCCGCTCGGACAGGGAGCTCGAGGTGGCTGCCGATCAGACCCTGCTGGATGCCCTGATCGAGGCCGACATCGACCCGGATTATGCCTGTAAAAGCGGGACCTGCGGAACCTGCGCCGTCAAGGTGCTCGACGGGGAACCCGAACACCGGGACCTGGCGCTTTCCGAGGCGGAGCGCGACCAGGCCGCATTGATGTGCGCCTGCGTCTCCCGGGCATCCGGCGATCGTCTTGTCCTCGACCTCTGAAGCAACCCCCCATCCCTGGCACAGGAGAGTCCCTGTTCCCATATTCATGAAAACCAAAGAGGCCGCTCATGACTGATGACCCCTTACGTATTCACGCTGATTTCTCCCATCGTGCCGTCGTCGACACCAACGGCCAATCCTGGATTGCGTCACCCAGTTCCGGCGTCGAACGGAAGATGCTCGACCGTGTCGGCGGCGAGGTGGCGCGGGCCACCAGCATCGTGCGCTATCAGCCGGGCAGCCGATTCCCTGAGCATACCCACGGTGGCGGCGAGGCGCCGGTGAGCATCGACTCCAGCACGGCCGCCTTTACTCCGGGCTTGGTTGACGGCCTTACCGTCTGTCCTTTGCACCAACACAAGACCGAGAGCACCGCCCTCGTCCGCTGGCAACCGGGAACTCATTTCAACCGCCACACCCATTTCGGTGGTGAGGAAATCTACGTCATCGAAGGCGTTTTCGAGGACGAGCAGGGTGTCTATCCCGCCGGCACTTGGCTCCGCAATCCGCACGGCAGTGCCCACACGCCGTTCTCCAACGCCGGCTGTCTAATCTATGTCAAGGTTGGCCATTTGCTTGAGGAAAACGGGACCCTCAGCGATCCCGGCGCGCGAACCCGGACGGCACGGTCGTCAGCTTAGTTGTTTCTCAGTACAAGCAAAGTCGGGGCGGGTCTGCCCTCGCTCAACCGCCAGTGACAGACATGTGGCGGTTGACAGCGGGGCCACCGTTGTCATGATCGATGATGAAGTCGTGGCCACGGGGCTTGCGCAGGATGGCCTCGTCGATGGCCGCCTCGACAAGCTCGTCACCTTCGGACGCGCGCAACGGCGCGCGCAAATCGGCGGCGTCATCCTGGCCCAGGCACATATAGAGCGTGCCCGTACAGGTCAACCGGACCCGGTTGCAGCTTTCACAGAAATTGTGGGTCAGCGGGGTAATGAATCCGATCTTCGATCCGGTCTCGGCGACCTCGACATAACGGGCCGGCCCGCCGGTGCGGTGTTGCGATTCACGGAGCGTCCAGGATTGCTCGAGATTTGCCCGGACCTCGGACAACGGCAAGTATTGATCGGCCCGGTGCGTCTCGATCTCGCCCATGGGCATGGTCTCGATAAAGGTGATGTCAAAACCGCGGTCCCCGCACCAGGCAATCAGCGAATCGAACTCATCGTCATTGAAACCCTTCAGCGCAACCGTATTGATCTTGACGTGGATGCCGGCGTTGCGGGCCGCCTCGATGCCGTTGACGACTTTTTCGAAACCGCCCCAACGGGTGAGCTTGCGGAATTTCCCTGGATCCAGCGTGTCGAGAGACACGTTGATGCGCTTGACCCCGCAATCGGCCAATTCGCGGGCGAAACGCGACAGCTGGCTACCGTTTGTGGTCAGGGTCAGTTCCCGGAGTTTGCCGCTGTCAAGATGACGGCTGAGGCCGCGGATCAAACTCATGATATTGCGCCGGACCAGCGGCTCACCGCCGGTCAGACGCAGCTTCTCGACGCCCTTGCGAACGAAGGCCGAGCATAACCGGTCCAATTCCTCGAGAGTCAGCACATCGCGCTTGGGCAGGAACGTCATGTCCTCGGACATACAGTAGACGCACCGGAAATCGCAGCGGTCGGTGACCGATACGCGCAGGTACGAAACCGTACGTCCAAAGGGATCGACGATCTGACTCATAGAGGCGTTATCCTCCCCGGCATTCCGGGACACGTGTTGCTAGCGCCAATTACTAGGCGCTGCATTGTCCTGGGTCAATTTTGGTTTTTCTTCCCTTCCAATGTAGGTAGCACGGTCAACCCTGTCGCCCCCAAATTTTCGAGGGACTTTCTGCTGTGCCCGCCCGGAATGGATTGGCTCGGAATCCCCTTTTTCGGCGATTTCGGATAGAATCGTCTTCGCGCCATACGCCATCGGAGAGGAGACGACAATGAATGCGAAGCGCGCGAACCAGGAGGCCAAGCTGAAGGCGTCGGACGTGGAGTCAACGCGTATACTCGAAACGGCGCTAAGTGCGGCCGCGGAGCGGGGCTGGGGCAACCTCAGCCTCGTTGATCTGGCTCATGATGCAGGTGTCACCGTTCCGGAACTGAGACGCCATTATCCCGACCTCAACGGGGTCGCCGACGCTTGGTTTGCGCTGGCCTTGGACGCCATGTTGGCGCCTACGGCGAAAGGTTTTGACCGCCTCAACACGACGGAGCGCCTCGAAGTCATGCTATGGCGATGGTTCACCTTCCTGGCTCCATACCGAGAGGTCAGTGCCGACATGTTGCGCACGAAGATGCATGCACCGCACCTTCACCATTGGGTGCCGATGGTTTTCGACCTATCGCGCCTTGTGCAGTTGTGGCGCGACGGAGCCGGATTGCGGGCTCAGGGTCGCCAGCGACAGATCGAGGAAATCGGCCTGACCACCATCTTTCTGGCAACACTGGCTGACTGGTGCAAAGACGATTCCGATGCCCAGGAAATGACCCGAGCCCGGCTCAGTGCCCGGATCGGACGCGCCGATCGCTTCATGGCGGGTATTGTGAGGGCACGCCGTGGTGGAAGCGGAGTTAATCCCCCGAAACCCTGATCCTTTTCACCTTGTCATCGGCGGCATGGATTTTCGGCAGCTGGACCGTCAGGATACCCCGGGAGAACCGCGCATCGATCCGCTCGGCGTCGACATCGGCAGGCAATCGGAATGACCGGTGGAAAGCGCCGTAGGCTCGTTCGGTGAAATAATACGTCTTGCCCGCCTTTTCCTGGTGAAACCGTTTCTCGCCCTTTACCGAAAGAATATTGTCGTGAAGCGTGATCTCTATTTCGTCATCCTCGACGCCGGGCAACTCGAGTTCGACCTCGTAGGCGTCATCGGTGGCGCCGGCATCGGCATCCGGCGAAAAGAAATCCTGGATTCTGGTACCGGCGGCGCGAAGCGGTTCAAACAGGTGCGAACGCCAGTCCGATGGTCCATGTTTTTCGACCATGGCACGTCTCCTAATCGTCCCCTGTTTCCTTACAGGAGACGAGTCTAACGCGCGAACTTTATGCGAGCATTGACGAAGGTCAGTGACCATCTCCGGCACACACCTTCGGCATCGCGCTGAGGCATCGGTGCGCCCTGCCGGTATAATGAGGGGTACCTACATGGCGTCCATGATCTCGGCAATCAGGTGTTTTTCACTTGTTTCGTCATGGGCGAAGGTTATGGCCAAGCCGTACTCGTCGGCACGCACCACGAATCCGCTCAACGTCATCATTTCATCGAAAATCAGGTCGACCGGATCGCCGCGCTCGAAATGTTTCTCTTCGGGATCCAGCGCCGCACCGTATTTCATGGCCAGTCCACTTGCCGAAATGTCTACGATCGTTCCGCCGAAACTCTGGTCCTTGTTCCTGGCGAAGACCAGTTTCCCAATATGCACGCGATCTCGGTCACGTCTTTCTTCCATGGTCAATTTCCTTCCGGTTCTCTTTGACTATTCTGTCGAACATCAACCTTGGCTAGCTTTTTCAGTAAGCATCATACATCTATCGGTTTTTACGTGCCCGCCAAATCTTCATGAACTTTGAGAACGAAAACCGGCCGGAGACCGCTTTCGAATACCCCCGGGGCAAGTTAGAGTGAACGGACGACACGGTTACGGGGGAAACGGCTGCAATGGAGTTCGGAAAGGTCGCATTCGTCGCGGGACGGCAGCCGGATGCGCAAACCGCCTACGAGCGCCTCGTACAGCAGTACGGAAACACGCGGCCGGAAAAGGCCGACGTCATTGTCGCGCTCGGTGGCGACGGCGTAATGCTCGAAACCATGCATAGCCATATGCATCTTGATACACCGATCTACGGCATGAATCGGGGGTCGGTCGGTTTCCTGATGAACGACTACGAGGAAGACGACCTACCCGGGCGCCTGGCCCGAGCTCAGGCGAGCGTCCTTCACCCCCTGAGGATGCTGGCGACGACATGCGACGGCAAACAGCATCAGGCGCTTGCCATCAACGAGGTATCGCTGTTTCGCGAAACCCGACTTGCCGCCAAAACCAAGATCTACGTCGATGACGTGGAACGTCTCGACGAATTGATCTGTGACGGCATTTTAATATCGACCCCGGCCGGCAGTACGGCCTACAACCTATCGGCCCATGGTCCGATTATTCCACTCGGCGCCGGTGTCCTCGCCCTGACACCCATTGCACCTTTCCGGCCACGGCGTTGGCGCGGCGCTTTATTGCCAGTCACCGCGGAAGTGACCTTTGAGATTCTTGAATCCGATCACCGGCCGGTCAGCGCTACGGCCGACTATACGGAAGTCCGCGAAGTCAAACGGATTTCCGTCAAGGAAGACCGGTCGGTTTCCTTGTCCATTCTCTTCAACCCGGAACACAGCCTTGAGGAACGGGTCCTCAAGGAACAGTTTGAGCCATGAGCACCTGACTTGGCCCAAACACCGGACACCGAATCCAACCGACCGACTTGGTTTTCTGACATTCCGGCTATCCTGTGGACGATCGGCCTGGGTGCCGTTGGTGGTTACCTGTTCTACCTGTGGCGGATGCCGCTGGCCTGGATGATCGGATCCATGTGCACGACGACCGTCCTGGCCCTTGCCGGACTGCCGCTGAAAGGATCCAGGCGGCTTCGCAACGTCGTCATTCCGGTGCTCGGTCTCATGCTGGGCAGCGCCTTCACGCCCGAAGTCATCGGTACGGCGGGGCTTTGGCTGCCGAGCCTTGCCGCACTGGTTGTTTTCATGGCCATGACTATGTCTGCCGTCTTCTGGTTCTTTTACCGTGTCGTCGGCATGGGCGCGATCAGCTCCTATTTCTCATCCACACCGGGCGGCTTGGCGACGATGACCATAATTGCCCAGGATTTCGGCGCCGACGAACGGACCGTCGCCCTCACTCACAGCGTTCGTATCTTGCTGACGGTGACGATCATTCCGTTCTGGTTCAAGTTATTCGTCGGCTACGAACCGGGAACCGTCACGATGCTTGGCACGTTTTCGGACATTGGTTTCAAGGAGGTCATCGTCCTGGCGCTCTGTGCCGTAATTGGATACGCCGCCGCGCATTATGCCCGTCTTCCCTCGCCATTCCTGCTCGGACCCTTGTTCGCGGCCGCGATCGTACACCTCACCGGTACGGCCTCGGCCAAACCGCCGACCGAGATCGTCAACATCGCTCAGGTGATCATCGGGTCCGGCATCGGCGCGCGGTTCTCCGGCGTTCGCCTCAACCGCGTCTTCAAGGTATTCGCATCAGCAACGGTATCGACCGTCTTCATGGTCGGGCTGGCGGCCGCCTTCGCCGCGGTCCTGCACCACGTAACCGGCCTGCCGTTCGAATCCATTTGGCTGTGCTTCGCGCCGGGCGGGCTGGCGGAAATGTCCTTGATCAGCCTAGCCCTCGAGATCGACCCGGCAATGGTGTCGACCCATCACCTGCTGAGGATCGCTCTCATGGTGTTCTCGGCGCCAATCCTTTTCAAGTTCCTGCAGTCCCGATTCCACATAGAGGGCGATACCCGCCACCCGGCCCATCAACGGTGATCGGCACCAACGGCATCGGCGACCGACGCGAACCCGTCCTTTTCGAGAAGTGCCGCGAGTTCCTTTATGATCCGGGTGACCAGGGCCGGTCCTTCATAGACGAGTGCCGAATAGATCTGGACCAGCGACGCGCCGGCCCGGATCTTCCTGTAGGCACCGACACCGTCGGACACGCCGCCGACACCGATCAGCGGCACTCGCCCATCGGTCATCGTGTAAAAGTCGGCAAGCACACGGGTCGAGGGTTCGTACAAGGGCGCGCCGCTGAGGCCGCCGGATTCTGATTTCCGACCGTCGATCAACGATTGCGGCCGCTCGATGGTGGTATTGGTGGCGATCAAGCCGTCGATGGCTTCGGCGATCACCACGCCGGCGATGTCTCTTTTGTCCTCATCGGTCAGATCCGGCGCCACTTTGAGCAGTAGCGGCGGCCTCGGATCGAGGGACAGGCCGTCGAGCGCCCCGCGCACACCGGAAAGCAGGCGGACCAGGGGCTCGCGGCCCTGCAGAGCCCTAAGTCCGGGCGTATTCGGCGATGACACATTGACGACGACGTAGTCGGCCAACGGCGCCAGTTTCTCGATGCCGATCCGGTAATCGTCGAGGGCCTCCTCGGTTTCCTTGTTCTTGCCGAGATTGACGCCGAGCCAACCCGACTGCCGCCGACGCCGCTTGGACAGTCGCTCAGCAACGGCGTCGGCGCCGTCGTTGTTAAAACCCATGCGGTTGATGATGGCCCGGTCGGCAGGCAGGCGGAACAGCCTCGGCTTCGGGTTCCCGGCCTGCGGGCGCGGCGTCACGCTGCCGATCTCGACATGGCCATACCCCTGGTCGAGCATGGCATCGGCCACCTCGGCGTTCTTGTCGAAACCGGCGGCGAGACCGATCGGATTGGCGAACCGAAGCCCCCAGATCTCGTTTTCGAGGATCGGATTGTCCCGTTTGCGAGAGGACGGTACGAGCCCCAACTTCAGGGCCATAATTGCCAGGCTGTGGGCCGTCTCTGGATCGATCCGGCGCAGGATCGGGCCGACCAGGGGATAGAAATCGACCATACCCGGGCCTCAGGTGCCGCCGCCGACGGCAGTCGGGAAAACGTGCACACCGTCATCCCCCAACGGGAGCGGATCGACGCTGATCACCGCGGACACCGGCAACGGTCCATAGAGGTGCGGAAACAGATCGCCGCCTCGCGAGGGCTCCCACTTCAGCGAGTCCCCTAACGGACCCGGATCGACCGTCAGCAGGACCAACCCGGTTTGACCGGCCCAGTGCTTGGCGGCACTGGCGCGGACTTGGCGAGCCGTCGAAAAATGAATGAAGCCGTCGGCCGCGTCCTGGGATGAACCAGGGTAGGCACCGGAAGGCACCGGAGGCCTTGGCGTTCTCCCATTCGTCTTCGCGGCACATGTGAAAAATATTCTCAGGCATGTTTGGGAACCTAACGCAGGGGAACCGGTAAAAGCCAGCGCCTGCGTGGTCCAAGGAGGGAATTGAGGCCTGTCAAAGCGAAAGGCCGCCACCCTTTCGGATGGCGACCTCACCGGAGGACCTAGGGAGTGGTTGGCTCTACCACTCCAGCTTCTCCACGTTGTCGAAGGTCAGTTCGCTGCCGTCGGCAAGGACGATAGAGCCGGAGGCTTCGGCATCGAACTCGACGCCGCTCTCGGTTTCGGTGTAGGTCGTGCCTTCGTCGACCTGCAGGGTCCAACCGGAGTCACCACCCGGTCCGCCGTCGACGCCCTCGAGCTGTACCGTATCAGACCAGCCGTCGCCGCCGTTGAAGTAGTCGGCGCCGTCGCCGGATCCGAAGATGAAGAAGTCATCCCCGTCACCGCCCATGACGTGGTCGTCGCCGGCGCCGCCGTCGATGGTGTCGGCTCCGGCACCGCCGTCGCCGGAGATGACGTCGTCGCCGGAGGACCCGGTCAGGGTATCGGCGCTATCGGTTCCGGTGGTGCCGGCATCGAAGCCGTCATCGCCGGTATCGACCTGGACGAGCTGGGTTGCCGTCCGTGTATCGCCGCCCTCGTCGGTGGCCGTCGCCGAAACGTTGAGCATGAAGTCTTCGGAACCCGAAGGCACGGTGACGGTGAGACCACTGAGATCACCGGATTCGAGGCTCCAGGTGCCGTCCTGGTTGTCGGTACCGGAACTCAGCGTCGCCCCGTCCGGCACGCCGGAAATGGTGACGCTCACCGTCTCGGACCCATCCGTGTCGGCCAGCGTGGCGCCGATATCGAGCGCGATGGCCCGGTCCTCCGAACCGCTGGCGTCGCTGGTGCTCAGCGTCACGCCTTCGGATTCGAGGTCCGGCTCGGTGACGGAGATGGTGCTGGTCACCGTATTGGTGTCGCCATCTGCTTCCGTCGCCGTAGCACTGACCGACAGGTCGAAGTCCGCCGTATCGGCGGGCACGGTCATGGTCAGCCCGTCGAGGTCGCCGGACGACAAGGTCCAGGTGCCGTCCGGGTTCTCGGTGCCGGCCGAGAGCGTGACCCCGTCCGGCACGTCGCTGACGGTGATCGACAGGGTCTCGGAGCCGTCCGTATCCGTCAGCGACGACGTGATGTCGAGTTCGCGGGTGTAGCCGTCATCGCCGCCGATGTCCGCGGCGCTCAATTCGACCTGGTCGAAGGTGACGTAACTATCGCCGCCCGAATGAACCAGCTCGATACGCAGGTCGCCGCCGAAACCGGCGAAGTCATCGGCGAAATCCGATCCGTTGACGCTGATCGTCGCGGTTGTGAATTCCTGGTCGGTCAGCGGAAAGTCGGATTGGTCGACGGATCCGACCAATTCGTTGCCGGCATAGAGACGGATTTCATAAGGCGGCGCGCCGCTCGAACTCGGGTCACCGACGTCGACCGACAGCTCATAGCTGCGGTCGGCCTCGAAGGTGCCGTCGACGGTCTGCGACATGCTGCCGCCCCAACCGGCCCAGCCGATGTTCTCGCCGTCCGGTACGCCGTGGGTTCCATCGCTCGATCCCTGGTCGTTGAACTCACTAGAACTCGGATCCCAGGAACCGGCGTTACCGGAAACACTCCAACCGGAAGCACTGTACGAATATCCGCCATCCGAGAAGGAACTGGACTCGAACGACGAATTGTCGACCGTGATCGAGCCGACCGGACCGCCACTGTCTTCGCCCCCGATCGACGTCACGGCGCCGAGTTCGACACTTAGCTCCGGCGCGTCAGCGACGCCGGCCACCGAGACGTCGACGGTCGAGGTCGAGGTCGAGGTATCGCCGGTGCTCGATTCCGTCGTCGTCGCCGAAACCGTCAACGTGAAGTCGGCGCTGGAATCGGCGGCCGGGGTGATGGTCAAGCCGTCGAGATCGCCGGCCTCGAGGGTCCAGGTACCGTCCTGGTTCTCGGTGCCCGCATTGAGGGTCGCCCCGTCCGGTACGCCGGAGAGGGTGATGCTGACGGTCTCCGAGCCGTCCGTATCGACCAGCGTCGCGTCGATATCGAGCGCGATGGCCTGGTCCTCGGAACCGCTGGCATCGCTGGTATCCAGGGTCACGCCGTCAGCCGTCTGATCCGGCGCCGCAACCGAGACGCTTGCCGAGACGGTATTGGTGTCGCCATCGGCTTCCGTCGCCGTGGCGCTGACCGCCAGATTGAAGGCGCCGCTGCCATCCGGCACCGTCATGGTCAGGCCGTCGAGATCGCCGGCCGCAAGAGTCCACGAGCCGTCCTGGTTTTCCGTGCCGGCCGAGAGCACCGCGCCATCCGGCAGGTCGTCGACGGTGATCGACAGGGTTTCCGACCCATCCGTGTCGGTCAGGGCGGACGTGATGTCGAGATCGTAGACCAGGTTTTCCGGGTCCGGCGTCACGTCGACCGTTTCACTGGCCAGGGTCGATGACCAGTCGTCGCCGGCGGTGATCTCCAAATTGTCGACCATCATGTATTCGCTCGACGCCGTCGTGTTGGTGCTCATCTCGAGGTTCACTTGGCCGTTTTCATCCAGGGTCACCGTGAAAGAATGGCTGGAACTGTCGGCTTCGGTCGTGTCCAGGACTTCCGTTCCGTTGGCCGATACGTTGAAATAGTCCGTGTACTGGCCACTTTCCTCCCAACCGGAACCGGCGTCGAAATCGAAGCTGATGGTGACCGTTTGGCCGCCATGTTCGGAACCGAAATCGAAGGTTTTCGATGTGCTGGTATTGCCTTGCAGCTTCATCTGTCCACCCGAACTGGTGGCACCGCCGCTCCACCCCGAGACCCCGCTATCGAAGTTCTCGGAGGCCAGGCTGTCGCCCGAGACCTCGAACGACAGCGACATCGTCTCCGTCGAGCCGTCGGTCGGCGTCACGGTCAGGCCATCGACGTCGCCGGCGGCGAGCGTCCAGGTGCCGTCGCCGTTGTCCGTCCCGGCGCTCAGGGCGGCACCGTTCGGTACGTTGGAAACGGTGACCGTATTGTCACCGATTGCCGCATCGGTGACGGACTGCGGCACGTTGATGGTCGTCGCCACCGCTTCCGTCTCGCTGTAGGTGGCGTCGGCCGAGAGCGTCGGCGCATCGGCATCGGCCGCCACCGAGACGTCGATGGTGTCGGTCGTCGTCGCCGTATCGGAGCCATCGGTCGACGTCGCCGTGACACTGAGCGTGAAGTCGGCGTCACTGTCGGCCGGCGGCGTGATGGTCAGGTTTTGCAGGTCACCAGACTCAAGCGTCCACGTGCCGTCCTGGTTTTCCGTACCGGCATTGAGCGTCGCTCCGTCCGGAACACCGGAGATCGTCACCGACAGGCTTTCCGAGGAATCCGTGACGCCGGCGCTGATATTCAGCGCGATGGCGTTGTCTTCCGTACCCGAGGCGTCACTCAGGTTCAGCGTCGGCGTATCGGCGTCGGCCGCAACCGAGACGTCGATGGTGCCGGACACGGTTTCCGTGTCCGACCCGTCCGTCGACGTCGCGCTGACCGTCAGCGTGAAGTCCGCATCGGAATCGGCCGGCGGCGTCACCGACAAACCGTCGAGCTGCTGTTCGGTCAGAGTCCAGGTGCCGTCCTGATTTTCCGTGCCCGCCGATAAGGTCGCACCGTCCGGAACGCCGCTGATGGTGATGCTCATAGACTCGGACGAATCCGTCACACCGGCGTCGATGTTGAGCGCGATCGCCTGGTCTTCCGTGCCGATGGCGTCAGAGACCGCCAGATCCGCTTCGTCTGCCACACCGGCTACGTCGACCGTGATGGTGCCGGACGTCGTCGCCGTCGCGGTGACGCTGAGATCGAAGCTGCCCGAATAGTCGTCAGGCGGCGTGATGGTCAGGTTTTGCAGATCACCGGACTCGAGCGTCCAGGTGCCGTCCCGATTTTCCGTACCGGCCGACAATGTCGCCCCGTCGGGAACGCCCGAGATGGTGATCGATAGGGATTCGGACCCATCCGTGTCGCCGAGACCCGGGTCGATGTTCAGCGCAATGGCGTTATCTTCCGATCCGGAAGCATCGGCCAGGTTCAACGTCGGCGTATCCGCATCGGCGGCGACCGAGACCGGGAGATTGGCCGTGACGGTTTCCGTATCCGAGCCGTCCGTCGTCGTCGCAGCGACAGACAGCGTGAAGTCGGCATCCGAATCGGCCAGCGGCGTGATCGTCAAACCATTCAATTGAGCCGGTGTCAGTTCCGCCGAACCGTTTTCGACGGTAATCGACTGTGTCGCGCCGTTGTCGTCGACATAGGCCAGTGTCGCTCCATCGGGAATGTCACCGATGGTGATCGACAGGCTCTCGGAGCCATCGGCCGTGCTGGCGTCGATGTCGAGGGCAATTGCCTGGTCCTCGGTGCCCGAGGCGGCCGTAACCGATACCGTTGCCGGGTCGGCGTCACCGTTGACGGTGACGTCGAAGGATTGCGTGACGGTTTCCGTATCGCCGTCGTTCTCGGTGGTCGTCACGTTCAGGCTCATGGTGATTTCACCCGAGAAATCATCCGGCGGCAGGATGCAAACCTGCGGCAATTCCTCCAGGGTCGCCGACCAGGTGCCGTCTCCATTGTCCGTGCCCGGCGCCAGTTGCGCACCCTCCGGCACGTCGCTGATTGTGATCGTCAGGCTCTCCGAACCGTCCGTGTCGCTCAAGGCCGCATCAAGATGGAGCTGGATCCAGGTGTCTTCGGTCCCGACTTCGTCCTGAACGCTTACGGTTGCTGCATCGGCGTCGCCGGTCACCGATACGTCGAGGGTGCTTGTCACCGTTTCCGTATCCGCGCCGTCTGTCGTCGTCGCCGTTACCGAAAGCTGGAAGTCCTCGTTGGAATCGGCCGGCGGCGTGATCGTCAGGCCGTCGAGGTCATCGGCGGACAGAGTCCAGGTGCCGTCCTGGTTCTCCGTACCGGCATTCAGGGTCGCCCCGTCCGGGACACCGGAGATGGTGATCGACAGGGATTCGGATGCATCCGTCACACCGGCGTCGATGTCGAGCGCGACCGCCTGGTCTTCGGTGCCGGACGCGTCGCTCACGGTAAGGTCGGCCTCGTCAGCCACCGCCGCCACGTCGACCGTCAGCGTACCCGTGGTCGTCGCCGTGTCGCCACCGTCGGCTTCCGTCGCCATTGCGGTGACGGAAAGGTCGAAGGATCCCGAGTAATCGTCCGGCGGCGTGATCTGCAAGCCGTTCAATTGGTCCGCACCCAGCGTCGCCGAGCCTTCCGTGACCGTGATCGTCTGCGTCGCACCGTCGCCATCCACATAGGTCAGAGTCGCACCGTCCGGGATATCGCCAATGGTGACCGACAGGCTCTCCGAGCCGTCCGTGTCCGTCAGGCCCGGATCGATGTCGAGCGCGATGGCGTTGTCTTCCGTGCCCGAAGCATCCGTCAGGTCGAGGGTCGGCGTGTCGGCATCGGCCGCCACCGAAACATCGATCGTACCGGACACGGTCTCCGTGTCGGTGCCGTCCGTCGATGTCGCCGACACCGACAAGGTGAAGTCGGCATCCGAGTCGGCGGCTGGTGTCACCGTCAGGCCGTTGAGATCATCGGCGGACAGAGTCCAAGTGCCGTCCTGATTCTCGGTGCCCGCATTGAGCGTCGCTCCGTCCGGAACACCGGAGATGGTGATACTCAGGGATTCGGACCCATCCGTATCGGTCAGGCCGGAACTGATGTTGAGCGCAATGGCATTGTCTTCCGTGCCCGTGGCATCGCTCAGGTTCAGCGTGGGCGCATCCGCATCGGCCGCAACCGAGACGTCGATGGTGCCGGATACGGTCTCGGTGTCCGTGCCGTCGGTCGATGTAGCGCTGACGGTCAGTGTGAAGTCGACGTCCGAATCGGCGGGCGGCGTCACCGTCAGGCCGTTGAGGTCTTCGGCAGACAGAGTCCAGGTGCCGTCCTGGTTCTCGGTTCCCGCATTGAGCGTCGCACCATCCGGCACGCCGCTGATGGTGATGCTCAAGCTTTCCGAACCGTCCGTGTCGGTCAGGCCGGAACTAATATTCAGCGCGATAGCATTGTCTTCCGTACCGGAGGCGTCCAGCGTTTCGAGGGTCGGCGCGTCGGCCACGGCTTCCACCGAAACATCGAGCGGCGCGGTTACCGTGGACGTATCGCCGGAAAGCGTTTCCGTTGCCGTGACGGAGACACTGAGCGTGAAATCGGCATCGCTGTCCGCCGGCGGCGTGATCGACAGGCCGTCGAGTTCGGCCGGATCGATCGTCCAGGTGCCGTCGCCATTGTCGGTACCGGCGCTGAGCGTCGCGCCGGTCGGAACGTCGCCGATGGTGACGGACAGGGTTTCCGAGCCGTCCGTGTCACTGAGCGCCGCATTGATGGTGATGGCGATGTCGCCGTCCTCAAGACCGGATGCGTCGTCGACGGACACGGTCGGCGTTTCCGCCACCGTGTCGAGGGAGCCGACGTCGATCGTTTGTGTGGTCGTTTCCGTGTCACCGTCGTTCTCCGTCGCCGTCGCGGAAACGGTCACACTGAAGTCTTCGGTACCGTCCGGCACGGTCATCTCGAGACCGTCGAGATCGCCCGGATCGACGGACCAGGTGCCGTCGCCGTTGTCGGAACCGGCGCTGAGCGAAACGCCGTCTGGCACGTCGCTGATGGTCACCGACAGGGTTTCAGAACCGTCCGTGTCGGTCAGGGCCGTCGTAACGTCCAGATCGTAGGTCGTGAACGCATCGCCGCCGTCGGCGTCGCCGGTCGTCGTCGTCACGTCGCCGACCTTGATATAGCCGCCCGGGTTGCTGATGCCGATGGAATGCACACCGTCGAAGCCCGTGACATCGGAGAAGTCGACGGTGCCGCCGACTCCGTAGCTGTCGCCCATGGAGATCGATTGCGAGGTAATCTCGTCACCGTTCTCGTCATAGGCCTTGACGACGATGCCGTCGCCGCCCCACTTGCCGAGCTCGAGGGACTGCAGGTTGAAGGTCCCGCCGTCGTCGGCGGAAATCTCGATCTCACCCGTCGAATAGGCGATATCGCCGTAGGACCAGGCCCCGTCGAAGGTCAACGAACCGTCATCGGCGACGGTCACGGTTTCCGGGTCGCTCTCTGGCGTGCCACCGCTGGTGAAGGTGCCGTCGTCGATGCTGACTTCGAGCGTCGGCGCGTCGGCGTCACCGGTGACGGAAACGTCGAGCGTGCCCGTGGTCGTCGCCGCGTCGGTTCCGTCCGCCGAGGTGGCGCTAACGGAGAGCTGGAAGTCCTCGTTGGAATCCGTCGGCGGCGTGATCGAAGGGCCGTTCAGCTGATCCGGTGTCAGGTCGGCCGAGCCGTTTTCCACCGTAATCGTCTGCGTCGCGCCTCGATCATCCACATAGGTCAGCGTCGCCCCGGTCGGAATGTCGCCGATGGAGATGGAGAGCGTCTCGGAGGTATCCGTCAGTGCCGCGTCGATGCTCAGCGGGATGGCGGTATCCTCGGTGCCGCTGGCCGCCGTCAGATCCGGCGTCGGCGCGTCCGCGTCGGCGGCAACGTCGACCGTCAGCGTCCCCGACGTGCTTGCTGCATCGCCGCCGTCCGCCTCCGTCGCCGTCGCCGCGACGGAAAGATCGAAGCTGCCCGAATAGTCGTCAGGCGGCGTGATCGTCAGGCCGTTCAGATCACCGGCGGACAGAGTCCAGGAGCCGTCCGGGTTTTCGGTACCAGCATTGAGGGTCGCACCGTCGGGAACATCGCTGATCGTGATCGACAGCGCCTCGGACCCATCCGTATCCGTCAAACCGGGATTGATGTTGAGCGCGATGGCATTGTCTTCCGCGCCCGACGCGTCGCTCAGGTTCAGCGTCGGCGTGTCCGCATCCGCCGCAACCGAAACGTCGAGCGTGACGGTGACGGTTTCCGTATCGGCGCCATCGGTCGTCGTCGCGCTCACCGTCAGCGTGAAATCGGCATCGCTGTCCGCCGGCGGCGTGATCTCGAGGCCGTCCAGCTGCTGTTCGGTCAGGGTCCAGGTGCCGTCCGAGTTCTCGGTACCGGCACTCAGCGAAGCACCGTTCGGGACGCCGGAGATTGTGATGCTCAGGGATTCGGACGAATCCGTCACACCGGCATCGATGTTCAGCGCGATCGCCTGGTCTTCCGTTCCCGCGGCATCGGAGACCGTCAGATCGGCCTCGTCGGCAACCGCCGCCACGTCGACCGTCAGCGTACCCGTCGTCGTCGCCGTATCGCCGTCGTCGGCTTCCGTCGCCGTCGCCGTGACGCCGAGGTCGAAGGCACCGGAGTAGTCGTCCGGCGGCGTGATGGTCAGGCCGTCGAGTTGCTGTTCCGTCAAGGTCCAGGTGCCGTCCGGGTTCTCGGTACCGGCACTGAGGGTCGCTCCGTCAGGAACGCCGGAGATGGTAACGCTCAGGCTTTCCGAGCCATCCGTGTCGCCAAGACCCGGATCGATATTGAGCGCGATGGCATTGTCTTCCAAACCCGAACTGTCGCTCAGGTTCAGCGTCGGCGTGTCCGCATCGGCCGCAACCGACACATCCAAGGTCCCCGTGGTCGTCGAGGTGTCCCCGGTGCTCGATTCCGTCGCCGTCGCCGTCACCGACAATGTGAAGTCGACATCGGAGTCGGCTGGCGGTGTGATCATGAGACCATCGAGGTCGTCGGCGGACAGAGTCCAGGTGCCGTCCTCGTTGTCCGTACCCGCATTGAGGGTCGCGCCATTCGGCACGTCGCTGATGGTGATCGACAGGGTTTCGGAACCGTCGGTGTCGATGAGGCCGGCATCGATGTCGAGGGCGATCGCCGTGTCCTCGGTTCCGCTCGCATCGGTGACGTCGAGGGTCGCGCCGTTGGCCGCCAGATCGACGTTAGTGCCGTCGGAGGATGCGGTGACGCTGACCGTCTCCGTGTCACCGTCGTTTTCGGTCGCCGTCGCCGCCACGGTCAGGTCGAAACTCTGACCCGGGTTATCACCGGCAACCGTCATCGTCAGCCCTTCGAGATCGCCGGCCGCCAGCGTCCAGCTGCCGTCCGTGTTTTCGGTGCCGGCGCTGAGCGTGGCGCCGTCCGGCAGGTCGGAAACCGTGATCGAGAGGCTTTCCGATCCGTCCGTGTCGGTCAGGGCCGACGTGATATCCAACGGATACTGAACGGCCGTATCGCCGCCTTCATTGGCTTCGAATTCGATCGAGTTGATCAGGAAATCGTCGCCTTGGCCCGGTGCGGTAAATACGATCTGATCGAATGATCCGCCGTCGACCAGGCCTTCGCCGACCTTCACGCCATCCCGGTAGATCTCGTAAACGGCATCTTCGTTCGGATTCAACCAGGCGAAGGTGACGTCGGCGGTGGATACGTCCTCATCGAAATTGACGATCAGTTCTTCGGACGTCCCGCTTCCGCTGTCGTAGCCGAGTTCGGAATCCGCGCCCGAGGCGCCGCCAGCAACGCCGAAGCCCGGCGGATTTTGGTTGAAGGCGATATTGTCGGCCGAGGCGTCCGTAAGGTCACCATTGTCGTCGAGGCTGCGCGCCGTGACGCTGAACCCGCCGCCCGTTTCGGTCACATTGTCGACACCGATCGTCACGTCGACGGGGTCTCCGACGCTGGCTTCGAGCGTCGGCGCGTCGGCATCACCGGTCACCGATACGTCGAGGGTCGAGGACACCGTCTCCGTGTCCGTGCCGTCCGTCGTCGTCGCGCTCACCGAGAGCTGGAAGTCCTCGTTGGAATCCGCCGGCGGCGTGATCGACAAGCCGTTCAGCTGGTCCGCCGTCAGGTCGGCCGCACCCTCGGTCACCGTGATCTCTTGCGTCGCACCCTGGTCGTCCACATAGGTCAGGGTTGCCCCGGCCGGGATGTCACCGATGGTGATCGACAGTGCCTCCGAGCCGTCTACGTCGGTGAGGCCGGTGTCGATGTCGAGTGCAATGGCGTTGTCTTCCGCACCCGACGCATCCGTCAGGTCCAACGTCGGCGCATCCGCGTCCGCCGCCACGGACACGGTCAGGCTGCCGCTGTTGGTCGCCGTATCCGTTCCGTCCGTCGACGTCGCCGTAACGGAAAGATCGAAATCCACGTCCGAGTTTTCCGGCGGCGTGACGGCAAGGCCGTTCAATTGATCCGGCGTCAGCTCCGCCGTGCCGTTGGTCACCGTGATCGTCTGCGTCGCGCCCTGGTCGTCGACGTAGGTCAGTGTGGCGCCAGCCGGGATGTCGGCGATCGACACACTGAGTGTCTCGGACCCATCCGTCGTGTCCGCTGTGATTGATAGCGGAATGGCATTGTCCTCGACACCGGTGGCCGGCGTCAGATCAAGCGTCGGCACGTCCGCATCACCGGCTACGTCGACCGTCAACGTGCCCGAGGTCGAAGCCGTATCCCCGCCATCCGCTTCCGTCGATGTTGCCGTGACGCTCAAGTCGAACGATCCCGAGTAGTCGTCCGGCGGCGTGATCTGCAGGCCGTTGAGTTGGTCCGCGTTCAGGGTCGCTGTCCCTTCCGTCACCGTGACCGACTGCGTTTGGTTGTTGTCGTCCACATAGGTCAGCGTCGAACCGGTTGGGATGTCGCCGATGCTGATCGACAGGGACTCCGACCCGTCCGTATCGGTCAGGCCCGGATTGATACTGAGCGCGATGGCGTTGTCTTCCGTGCCCACCGCATCCGACAGGTTCAATGTCGGCGTGTCCGCATCAGCCGCAACCGAGACATCCAAGGTCCCCGTGGTCGTCGAGGTGTCCCCGGTGCTCGATTCCGTCGCCGTCGCCGTCACCGACAATGTGAAGTCGACATCGGAATCGGCAGGCGGCGTGATCATCAGGCCATCGAGGTCGTCGGCGGACAGAGTCCAAGTGCCGTCCTCGTTGTCCGTACCGGCATTGAGGGTCGCACCGTCAGGAACGTCGCTGATCGTGATCGACAAGGACTCGGAGCCGTCCGTGTCGATAAGGCCGGCATCGATGTCGAGGGCGATCGCCGTGTCCTCGGTTCCGCTCGCATCGGTAACGTCGAGGGTCGCACCGTCGGATGTCAGGTCGGTGTTCGTGCCGTCTGAGGAGGCCGTGACGCTGACCGTCTCCGTATCACCGTCGTTTTCGGTCGCCGTCGCTGCCACCGTCAGATCGAAGCTCCGGCCCGAATCGTCACCTGTCAGGGTGATCTCGAGATCGTCGAGTTCGGCCGGGGTCAATGTCCAGGAGCCGTCCTGGTTTTCCGTACCGGCCGACAGCGTCGCGCCGTCCGGCAGGTCGGAAACCGTGATCGAAAGCGTTTCCGAGCCGTCGATGTCGGTCAAGCCCGAGGTGATGTCGAGCGGATAGGTGACCGTCGTCTCGCCGCCCTCGACCTGGGTGAACTCGACGCCGGTGACGACGTAGTCACTGCCGTCGCCGCTGCCGCTCACCGAATAGCCGTCGGCCGCCGTGAACACGATCTGGTCGAAACCGCCGCCGTCCGTGGCGCTGATCGAGACGCTACCGGTGTTGCCGCTGTCGGTATCGAAGTCACCTTCGCCGACCTTGACGCCGTCGCGGTAGAGTTCGTAGTGGCCCTGTTCGTTGGCGCCGTCACCGCCTTCATCGGCATAGAGCTTTGCGAAATCGAAGGAAGCGTCTGAAACGTCATTGTCGAAGGTAATGATCAGTTGTTCGGAAATTTCCTCATCCTGGTCATAGCCGAGTTGGTAATCCGGACCGGAAGCAGCGCCGGAAACCCCGAAGCCGCCGCCGCCGGTGCTGACGTTGTCGACGGAGGCATCGGTCAGGTTGCCGTCGCTGTCGATGCTGCGGGCCGTCACGGTAAAGCCGGAGTCCGTGCTCGAATAGTTATCGGCGCTGATGGTGACGTCGGTCTCCGTGCCGCCGGAGGTCGTCACTGTCGGCTCACCCAGTTCGGCACTGAGCGTCGGAACGTCGGCGTCGCCGGTCACCGAGACGTCGAGCGTGCTGGTCGTCGTCGCCGTGTCGGTGCCGTCCGTCGAAGTGGCGCTTACCGAGAGCTGGAAGTCCTCGTTGGAATCCGCCAGCGGCGTGATCTGCAATCCGTTCAGTTGATCCGCCGTCAGGTCGGCCGAACCGTTTTCCACCGTGATCGTCTGCGTATCGTTATTGCCGTCCACATAGGTGAGTGTCGCCCCGACCGGAATGTCGCTGATGGAAATGGAAAGCGTCTCGGAGGAGTCCGTAAAACCGGCATCGATGGTCAGCGGAATGGCCGTGTCCTCGGTGCCCGATGCATCGCTAACCGTCACCGTCGGCGCATCGGCATCACCTTCCACCGTCACCTTGAACGATTTGGACGTCGTCTCCGTGTCGCCGTCGTTCTCGGTGGCCGTAACGTTCAGGCTCATGGTGATCTCGCCCGAGAAGTCGTCTGGCGGCAGGATGCAGACCTGCGGCAGTTCCGCAGGCGTCACCGACCAGATGCCGTCACCGTTGTCCGTACCCGGCGCCAGCAGCGCGCCGTCGGGAAAGTCCGTGATAGTGATGGTCAGGCTTTCCGAACCATCCGTGTCGCTCAGGGCCGAATCCAGATTGAGTTGGATCCAGGTGTCTTCCGTGCCGGTCTCGTCCTGGACCGTCGCCGTCGGCGCGTCCGCATCGCCCGTCACCGACACGTCGAGGGTACTGGTCACCGTTTCCGAATCGGTGCCGTCCGTCGTCGTCGCGTTCACCGAGAGCTGGAAGTCCAAATTGGAATCCGCAGGCGGCGTAATCGACAAGCCGTTCAGCTGATCCGCCGTCAGGTCGGCCGATCCCCCCGTCACCGTGATGGTCTGTGTGTCGCCAGCGCTGTCCACATAGGTCAGCGTCGCCCCGTCGGGGATGTCGCTGATGGATACCGACAGCGTCTCCGACGAATCCGTCACTTCGGCATCGATGCTCAGCGGGATGGCCGTATCTTCCACGCCGGACGCGTCGGAGACCGTCAAATCGGCCTCGTCGGCAACCGCCGCCACATCAACGGTCAGCGTACCGGAGGTCGTCGCCGTATCGCCGCCGTCGGCTTCCGTCGCCGTCGCCGCAACACTGAGATCAAACGAACCGGAATAGTCTTCCGGCGGGGTAATCTGCAGGCCGTTCAGCTGATCCGCCGTCAGATCCGCAGAACCGTCGGTCACCGTGATCGATTGTGTCGCACCCTGGTCGTCCACATAGGTCAGGGTCGACCCGGCCGGGATGTCGCCAATGGAAATCGACAGGGACTCCGAGCCGTCCAGGTCGGTCAGACCCGGGTCGATGTCGAGCGCAATCGCCCTGTCTTCGCTGCCCGAGGCATCCGTCAGGTCGAGCGTCGGCGCGTCCGCATCGGCCGCCACCGAGACGCTGAGGCTGCCGTTGGTCGTCGCCGTGTCCGTGCCGTCCGTCGAGGTCGCCGTAACGTCGAGGGCAAAATCGACGTCCGAGCCTTCCGGCGGCGTGATGGCCAGGCCGTTCAATTGATCCGGCGTCAGGTCCGCCGTGCCGTTGGTCACTGTGATCGATTGCGTGTCGCCATTGCCGTCCACATAGCTGAGCGTGGCGCCCGCCGGGATGTCGGCGATGGACACACTGAGAGTCTCGGAGCCATCCGTCGTGTCAGCCGTGACCGACAACGGAATGGCCGTGTCTTCCGTTCCCGCAGCCGCCGTCAGATCGAGCGTCGGCGTGTCCGCATCGGCCGCGACATCGACGTCAAGCGTACCCGAGGTGGTCGAACCATCGGTGCCGTTGGCGACGACGGTAAGGGTCATATCAACGTCCGAATCTGCCGGTGGCGTGATGGTCAGACCGCCGAGTTCGGCTTGCGTCAGAGTCCAGGTGCCGTTGCCATTGTCGATGCCGGCGTTCAGTGTCGCTCCGGTCGGAACATTGGAAATGACGACCGAACTGACGTCGGTCGCACCGATATTGAGAGCGATGGCGTTGTCTTCGACGCCCGCCGAATCGGTGAGGGTCAACGTCGGGGGCGATGTTCCGTCCTCGACGTCAATTTGTAGGATACCGCTCCTTTGCGCCGTATCGCCGTCATTCTCGGTCGCCGTGGTGGTGACCAGCAGCGCCATGTCCTCGGCACTGCCTGGCGGCGGCGTGATCGTCAGGTTGTTGAGCTGAACCTGGGTCAATTCGGCCGACCCGTCGGTGATGGTGATCGGCACGCCGCCCGACGCCAGCACGGCCCCGTCCGGGATGTTGCCGATGGTGATCGACAAGGTCTCGGATCCGTCCGTATCGGTGAGGCCGATGTTGATGGTGAGCGGGATGGTTGTCCCTTGCTCGCCGGAAATGGGCGTCGACAAGATCGAGGGTCGGGGTATCAGCATCACCGAACACAGTCACGTCGAGGGTGCCGGTCGTCGTCGCCGTATCCGAACCATCGGTCGAAGACGCCGTCACCGTCAGCGAGAAATTCTCGTTGGAATCGGCGGGCGGCGTGATGGTTAAGTCGTTCAGCTGTTCGGAGGTCAGGGTCGCGCTACCGTTCGATGCGGTGATAGTCTGGGCGGCTCCCTGGTCGTCGACGTAATTAAGAACGGCGCCGTCGGGAATACCGGAGATCGAGATCGACAGCGATTCAGATGCGTCGGTCGTTCCCGCATTGATATCGAGGGCGATGGCATTGTCCTCGATCCCCGCCGCGCTATCGAGGACCAGGGTCGGGGCGTCGGCGACACCGGAAACGTCGACGGTCATGGTTCCGGTCGTCGTTGCCGTGTCACCGTCATTTTCCGTCGAGGTCACGGCGACACCGAGGTCGAAGCTGCCGGAAAAGTCCTCGGGCGGCGTGATGGATAGGCCGGCCAGATCGTCGGCGCTGACGATCCAGGTGCCGGAACCGGTGTCGGTGCCGGCGCTGAGGACGGCGCCCTGCGGGACGTTGGAAATGGTCACCGAAGACAGGGTTTCGGAGCCGTCCGTGTCGTCGAGACCCGCGCTAATGTTGAGCGAAATGGCGTTATCTTCGGTGCCCTGCGCATCGAACAGATTGACGATCGGCGCGTCGGCATCGCCGACGACCCCGACGTTGAGGACGCCGCTCGAGGTCGCCGTGTCGCCCTCGTCATTGGAGATCGCCGTCACCGCCAACTGGAAGTTGTCGTTGGAATCGGGTGGCGGCGTGATTGCCAGGCCGTTCAGCTGATCGGGTGTCAGGGTCGCCGCGGTTCCGGTGAAACCGATGTCTTGCGTCAAGCCATCGCCGTCGACATAGGTCAGCGTGGCACCGTCCGGGATATTGTTGAGGATTACCGACAGGGTTTCGTCGGCATCCGTCACGCCGGCGTTGATGGTCAGCGGGATCGCCGTGTCCTCGACACCGGTGACGTTGGCCGTCAAATCCAGGGTCGGCGTATCGGCGACACCGTTGACGGTGACGTCAAGGGTGCCGCTCGTCGAGGCCGTGTCACCGTCGGCCTCGGTCGAAGTCGTCGTCACCGAAAGCTGGAAGTCCTCGCTGGAATCCGCCGGCGGCGTGATTGTCAGGTTGTTGAGCTGCACCGGCGTCAATTCGGCGGTGTTGTTGGTGATGGTGATGGGCACACCGCCGGAGGCGAGGACGGCGCCGTCAGGAATGCCGGATATGGAGATCGACAGCGACTCGGAACCGTCCGTGTCGGTCAGCCCGGTCTGGATGTTCAACGGTATGGCCGCCTCTTCATCGCCGGCGGCAGCCGTCAGATTGAGGGTCGGCGTATCGGCGACGCCGGTAACGGCAACATCGATGGTGCCGCTCGCCGTTGCCGTATCGGAGCCGTCGACGGCCGTCGCCGTGACAGAAAGCTGGAAGTCGGCATCGGAGTCAGCCGGCGGGGTGACCTGTAGACCGTTCAGTTGGTCCGGCGTCAATGTCGCCGTCGTACCCGTGAATTCAATGGTCTGGGTGTCACCGTTAGTATCGACGTAGGTCAGAGTCGCACCGGTCGGTACGCCCGAGATATCAATCGACGCGATGTCGTCGTCACCGCCGACGGTGATGCTGAGCGGAATCCCGGTGTCCTCGGCGCCGCTCACGTCACTCAGGGTGTCGGTCGGGGTGTCGGCCACGGCCGCGACGTCGACGGTCAGGGTGCCGGTCGCCACCGCCGTATCACCGCCGGCGGCTTCCGTCGCCGTCGCCGTAACGGCGAGGTCGAAGGTACCGTCGAAATTGTCGTCCGGTGTGATCGTCAGTCCGTTCAGATCATCTGGCGACAGAGTCCAGGTGCCGTCCAGGTTGTCAGTGCCGGCGCTCAGCGTCGCACCGTTCGGGACATTGGCGATGGTGATCGAGAGCGACTCGGAGCCGTCCGTATCGGTCAGGCCCGGATCGATATTGAGCGCAATCGCCGTATCCTCGTCACCGGTGGCCGGCGTCGTTAGGTCGAGGGTCGGCGTATCCGCGACGGCGTCTATCTCGACGCTGATGGTGCCGGTATTCGTCGCCGTGTCCGTGCCGTCCGTCGAGGTGGCGGTCACCGACAACTGAAAATTTTCATCGGAGTTTTCAGGCGGCGTGATGGTCAGACCGGGAAGATCTTCGGCGGACAAGGTCCAGGTTCCATCCTCGTTTTCCGTGCCGGCTGACAGGGCTGCTCCGTCCGGAACGCCGCTGATGGTGACGCTCAAGGTCTCCGAGGCATCGGTAACGCCTGTATTGATGTTAAGCGCGATCGCCGTGTCCTCGTCGCCAACCGCCGGCGTCGCCAGATCGAGCGACGGTATGTCGGCGACGCCGGTGACGTCGACGGTGAGGGTTCCGGAGGTTTCGGCCGTGTCACCGCCGTCGGCCTCCTCCGTCGTCGCCGTGACGCCGAGATCGAAGGTCCCGGAGTAGTCCTCCGGGGGCGTGATCTGCAGGCCGCTCAGCTGTTCCGGCGTGAGACTCCAGGTCTGCTCACCGGTCTCCGGGTCGGTGGCGACGACCGTGCCGGCAGACAGACTCGCACCGTCGGGAACCCCGGAAATCGTGATCGACAGCGATTCGGAGCCGTCCGAATCGGTCAAACCGGTGGTAATGGAAAGTGGTATGGCCCCATCTTCGGCGCCGGTGACACTGCCCGTCAGGTCCGAATCCGGCGTATCGGGGTTCAGGTCGAGTGACGGCGCATCGGCGTCGGCGGCGACCGAGACGTTTATCGTGCCGGTCAAGGTCTCGCCATCCGGCGACTCGGCCGATACGGTGATGGGAAAATCGGCGTCCGAGTCGGCGGGCGGGGTGATGGTCAGACCTTCGAGATCGGCCGCCGTCAAACTCCACGTACCGTTGCCGTTGTCCGTGCCGGCACTCAGTTCGGCGCCCTCCGGCACACCGGAGATGGTGATCGCCTCGTCGGCCGCGGCACTGATGTTGAGGTCGATGGCGGTGTCTTCGACGCCGCTCACCGTGGCCGTGGTTTCGCCGCCTTCCACGTCGGTGGACGTGGTGGTATCGATGTCGAGGTCGGCGATCGCGGCGATATCGAGCGTGAACGGCGTGACGACGACGCCTCCGTCCTCCGAAAAGGCGGTGGCGGTCAAGTCCATTTCGCCGTTGAAGTCGGGCGGCGGCGTGATCGAAAGCTGATTCAGCTGTCCCTCCGACAACTGCGCCACCGAGCCGCTGAATTCGATGGTCTGCTGGGCGCCCTGTTCGTCCACATAGGTCAGGGTCGAGCCCGGCTCGATGCCGCCCAGCAGAATCTGGCTGAGCTCAACCGTGGTCGTGTCTCCCATGGCGGCGGAAATATCGAGCGACAGGGTTTCGTCCTCGGTACCCAAGAACATGGGATTTCCATCATCGTCCGTGATGGGGTCGCCGTTTTCGTCGAGGCTCGTCACGGTGATCTCGGGATTGTCAGCAACAGGCCGCACGGTGACGCCGAAGGTCGCCATCGTCTCGGCCTCCGAAGGCGAGGCATCTTCCGCCTCTTCCGTCGCCCTCGACGTCACTTGCAGGGTGATGTCGCCGAAGTAGTCCTGGGGCGGTTTGATCTTAAGGCCGTCAAGCTGGTTGCTCGTTTCGAGTTGCTCGAGCAGATAGGTGCCGTCCGCCTGAGGGGGAATCACTTCCGGCTCGGTGCCTTGAACCATGATCGGATCGCCGTTCCCGTCAACGGCTGGTTGGCCGTTTTCGTCGACATCCTGGACCATGACCGGGTCGCCGTTGTCGTCGAAGGCCGGGACTTCGTAGGTCAACTCGGACCCAGCCGGAACGCCGACGATTTCGATGGTCATGCTGAGCGTTTCGGAACCGTCCGCGTCAACCAGGCTCGACGAAATCTCGAGCGGAATCCGCGTGTCTTCATCACCGATGGTGCTGTCGACGTCGAGATCCGGGGCGTCCGCGACGGCGTGGACGGTGACCGGGATGTCGAGGCTCTGCAGGTTACCGTCGATGTCTTCCGCCGCGACCGAGAGCGTGAACTCATCGTCGGAATGCTCGGGCGGCGTGATGGTCAGGCCGCTCAGGTCCTCCGCCTGGACGGTCCAGGTGCCGTTGCCGTTGTCGGTGCCGGCGCTGAGCGTCGCGCCTTCGGGAACATTGCTGATGTCAACGGAGTCGGCCGTCCCCGGATCGATGTCCAGTGCGATGGCGTTGTCCTCGTAGCCCTCCGCCGCCGTGACCTCGAAATCGGGTTTCGAATCGTCCGGCTTGACGGTCACGGTGAAGTCGGTGACGGTGGTCTCGTTGTCACCACCGTCCGTCTCCGTCGACGTCGCGGCCATGGTGATTGGGATATCGCCCTCGAAGTTGACGGGCGGGATCAACTGCAGGTCGGTGAGCTCGCCGGCCGTGAAGGTCCATGTGCCATCACCGTTGTTCGTACCGGCGGTGAACGAAGCCTTGGTCTCATCGAAATCAGCGATCGGATTGCCGTCGGCATCGACAGCCGGCTGGATGCTCAGGGTCACGCTGAGCGTTTCGGAGCCGTCGGTGTCGGTCAGCTGGGAATCGAGCGTGAGGTCGATCGGGTTGTCCTCGAGACCATCCGTGACGTTCTGGGCCGTTGCCGTCGGCGCGTCGGCATCGGCCTTGACGACGACGTGCATCTTTTCCGCCTCGCCGGCGGCGGTGACGGTGAGGATGAAGTCTTCGTCCGAATTGGTCGGCGGCGTGATGGTCAGGCCGTTCAACTGATCGAGGGTCAGCTCGACGGCGCCGTCGACGACTTCAATGTCGACCGTCGCGCCGGTCCCATCCACGTACTGAAGCTGGGTATCGGCGGGAATGTCCGACAGGCTCACCGTATCGCCGTCGATGGTGTCCGGATTGATGGTCAGCGCGATGGCCGTATCCTCCAGGCCCTCGGCGTGCTCGAATTCAAAGTCGGCCGTCGATGAGACGGTGACCGTAAAGAGCACCGTGGACGACGCCGTATCGCCGCCGTCCGCCTCCGTCGATGTGGCGGTCATGTCGAACGGGATTTCGCCGTCCCAATTCGACGGCGGCGTGACGTAAAGATTAGCCAGGTCCGCCGGATCGATGGTCCAGGCCCCCGTTTCCGCATCCGGTTCGATGGCCGTGTAGGTGATTGTCCCGTCGCCGTTGTCCGTACCGACGGAAATCACCGTGCCGGCGGGAATTTCGGAGTCCGTAATACCGAGGGTGACAGACAGGGTTTCGGACCCGTCGGTGTCAACCGATTCCAGGGCGGACAGATCAAGCTTGATCGCCGTATCCTCGTCGCCGGAGACATCCTGCGCCAGCGCCGTCGGATCGTCGGCAACCGCATTGACGGTGACGTCGAGGTCTTGGGGTGGTTTTCCCTCGACAGCGATAGACAAGGTGAAGTCGACGTCGGATTCGGGTGGTGGCGTGATCGTGAGATCGGCCAGTTGTGCCTCCGTGACGATGGCTGAACCATCGGTGACGGTGGTCTGCGTGCCGCCGGACCAGAGCTCGGCGTTGGCCGGGATGTCCGAAATGGTCACTTCCGTCGCCGTGCCCGGATCAATGGTCAACGGAATGGCGTTGTCCTCGTCGCCGACGGCATCCGTTGTCTGGAAGGTTCCTTCTTCCGTCACGCGGACCACAACGGTCGTTTGGGTGGTCGCGGTTTCTTCGACGCCGTCGGGGAGGCTGCCCTCGGCATCCTGCTCCGTGGCGGTCGCTGCGAGGTTGAGATTGAGCAGGCCCGTGAACCCCTCCGGCGGGGTCACCGTCAAGCCGACGAGATCGTCCGGCGAGAACTCCCACTTGTCCTCTGCCTCATTGTAACTGCCGGCCGAGAACTGGGTGCCCTCGGCGCCTTCCGGCAGGGAGATCGAGAACGACAGGGTTTCCGAGCCGTCCGTATCCGTCAGGCTGGCGCCCAGATCCAGAGGAATGTCGGCACCCTGGCCGCCGGCGGCATGGACCTTGTCGCCCGGCTCTCCGTCCGGGTCATCAATGAGGGTGAACTGGTCGAACTCCGGCATGTCGGCGTCGGGTTTCACCACGACCGTCATGGTATCGCTGACGCCGTCGGCGGAAATGGTCAGGTCGAAGTCGATGTCCGAATCGGGAGGCGGCGTCACCGCCAGGGACCCGACGTCGGCGGCCTGGACGGTCCAGGTGCCGTCACCGTTGTCGGTGCCGGCCGAAAGCACGGCACCGTCGGGAAGATCGGAGATGACGATCTCGCTGGCGCCCGCGGCGTCGATGTCGAGCGCGATAGGCATGTCCTCGACCCCGACCGCGTCCTCGCCGTCGATCGTGTTGTCGACCGTCACCGTGAACGGCGCTGTTTCCGTTGCGGTATCACCGCCGTCGGCTTCCGTCGTGGTGGAGGTGAGGGTCAGCGGGATGTCGCCGAAAAAATCATCCGGCGGCGTGATGTAAAGGTTGGGCACGTCTTCAGGCGCGATGGACCAGGCTCCCGTTTCCGGATCCGGTTCGACGGTCGTGTGGGTGATCGTCCCGGTTCCGTCGTCGATACCGACGGAAATCACCGTGCCGGCCGGGAATTCCGAATCTGTTATCTCGAGGGTGACCGACAGGGATTCGGAACCGTCCGTATCCGATCCCAAGGCCGCCGCTTCTACCGTCCACGACCCGTCCGGGTTCTTGGTGCCGGCTGAAAGGGTTGCGAGATCGGGAACCCCCTCAATCGACACCTCGGCGGCATCACCCGCATCGATGGCGAGCGCAATGGCCGTGTCCTCGTCGCCGACCGCGTCCTCGACCTCGACGTCTTCCGTTTCCGGCTCCGGATCGGGCTCCGGATCCTCCTCCTCGTCATCCTCCTCGGGCGGTGGCGGGGGCGGCGGGGCAGCTGCCGGGGCCTCGGCAAATTGAACGGGCTCGGCGGGAGCCGCGTCCGGTTCGGGCACCGGTTCTTCCTCGGGTTCCTCCTCAACCACGGGCTCTTCGGGAGCGGGCGGTGGAGGCGGAGGCGGCGGGGCGTCGGCGGCCGCCTCGGGTGCCGGTTCGGGATCCGGTTCGGTTTCGGGAAGTTCGGCATCCACTTCGGGCAATTCGGCACCGACCACTTCCTCTGGCGGCACGATCTCGCCTTCATCGATGATGGTATCCCCTTCAGGCACCAGGTTGGCCATCAACTCGGCATCGGTCGGTCGCGACCCGGTATGAATGGTCGATAACGACTGGCTGGCGGCGGGTTCCTCCCATTCCAGGGTATCGTCGCCGGCGTCCTGTTCCTCGCCGTCGTCAAGCGGCGAGGTTGTATCGGTAAGAACGGTCAGGTCATCGAGGGTTTGACGGTCGTCGGAACTCTGTTCCTCCTCCTCTTCCTCCTCATCGACCTCTTCGTTTGGGGTGACGCCTTCTTCAGCCATGATCGACCTCGCAAAAAGTCCCCCGCGCTCCGGCCCGACCCGGATAAATCCGAAGCTGCGCAGGGTGAGTGGTGCCTATTGTTCGATTTTATGCCCTTCCCCTCGGGAATCACCCGAATTCAGGGGTTTATGTCATCTAAGGTCATGTGCCTGCGCTTAAATTTTGGGGCTGTCCTAGCTAAGCGAGATGCTTGGGCTAGGATTGCAGGATGTATGCGAGAAGAAGCCGGCTCAGTGGTTGGAAGCGTGATCGTTTGATGGAGCATTTTGTGGCGGCGACGACGGCACGAGCAGCCGCTGAGTTGGTTGGCGTCCACCGGAACACGACGGCCTCGTTTTACACACGGCTTCGCAAGGTGATTGCCGAGGAGACGGAGAAGGCCTCGCCCTTTGCCGGAGAGATCGAGGTGGACGAGAGTTATTTCGGCGGCGTCCGCAAAGGCAAGCGAGGCC
>Ga0209781_1000043_pt1 | contig 32464 bp, 29 predicted proteins | sample WorMetHERISLAND1_3_FD_187386 | JGI IMG/M metagenome (GOLD analysis project Ga0209781, IMG submission 187386) | Marine gutless worms symbiont microbial communities from Max Planck institute for Marine Microbiology, Germany - Olavius albidus HERON... | ecosystem: Host-associated > Annelida >...
GTCTGATTTTGGGGTATTTAACGATTCCTGAAAACTCTTTGATAAACTGCGCTTAACTTGTCCTTCTCTAATGGGTGCCACCACACTCACCCCGGGGTATAGATACTTAACCGTGTGCTCAAACCTCAATTGATCGTTGCCCTTCCCACTGCAGCCATGTGCTACCGTTCGAGCTGATTTATCAAGCGCCACCTCCGCAAGCTTTTTGGCCATTAGCGGTCTTCCGAGCGCGGTTGCCAAGGGATACTTATCGTCGTACAGAACCCCGCCTCTCAATGAATGAGCAACGAAGTCATCCGCAAATTCCTGCCTCAAATCGAAGACAAGGGCCTCGCTAGCCCCCTGTGATATCGCCTTCTCCCTAATCTCCTCCCAGTTTCTTTCATCACCAATGTTTACAGTGACTGTTGTTACGTCGAATCCGTCGTTAATCAGTTTTTTCAAGCTTAGAGTTGTATCCAAACCACCTGAATAAGCCAGAATAGCCACAGCACTCATGAAGCCTCCCATGCTGATATCTGAATCTACAGCCTACATACCCCGGACCCATTTGTCAAACAACTTGCAGGCATCCGAAGTGCGGCAGGGCATTGAAGGCAGATACGCATCGCACAGGCTATGCAATTGTATATGATTAACTTATAACTTATCATGGTAACAATCCTTCGCGAATTTTTGCGGCACAAACGCAGGTTGGGACAGGACTAAACAGTTACCAAACCTGCCGTCATCTATTGCCTTTCACTGCGGATTTGCTGCCTCCTCTTCGCTAATTTGAAGAATTCCCGCTGCGATAGGAACCACCCTTTTTTCGCCTTCCATTCCTCCATTTCGGAATTGCACTAATTAGAGTTCGAATGATTAACGCGACACCGAGAAAAAACAGAATCCAAACAAGCACCTTCTGCATAACTGATAATAACCTTCTTCAACAGAATAAGACAAACCTCATCCGAAATCTCGCACATGGTTTTTTTAGGTTCAGCATGTGTATGGAATAAACTCTGTATCAGGTTTTCCCGTCGGCTTCCGGCATGTATAGATATGACCTCCTGGAAGTTAGGTTTTCGCAAACTGACGGTTATTTTCTTTCGTCTTGAGAACTGCTTCGAGCAGTTTTCCATCGGAGCTCCTACGACCAATAGGCTTGACTCTAAACGCCTCCAACGATGAGTTCACGGGGTTCCGGTATCGAACGCAGAAGAGTGCAGGCATCACTTCGTAGGACATTCGATCTATTCGAGGCAGCCATTCAGGTGCCGGGTCTGCAATCAGACTCGCTTTGGAAGCCAGTAGGACTGCAAATGTGCGTTGGGTGGCCGCCTCGGAATTCCAGCTTCTTCGAAGGAGTTATTGACTTGATCGCCTGTCTTGTATCGTCTGGTGGGCAATCGAACGATGCCGCAACCCGAGCTGAACCTGCTCGTTGGGTGCAGAGCTCGACGAGGCGTGATCTCCAGATACGAGATGGGAGAGCAGACCAGAAGCGGTCCGAGAAAGGCTCAGAAGCCCGCGAACGCTGGCCAAAAAAGACAAAAGTCCCATCGGGAAGACCCGTGGGGCTTTCTGTAAACCAAACTGTACTTCGGTTAGCACAGGAATTTTTTTTGGCCTTCCCGTGTGCAACCCTATCGGACCCATCATGCATCCCCTCAAGCCCATATTGCAGTCCAGCCGTATCGTGGCCGCTAACCAGAGCCCCGTGGTGGGATCAGGCCTCGAATGTGATCACCCTGCGGAAGACCTGTCGAACGGAAGGAAGGCCCGTTGTGTACGTGAGGGGACCGGAAGTCACGACAGTTCCTCCCGGAGCGGGTTACCATCAACGGCCAGTTCCCTTTGTCCGGTGGGTTGACTTCCTAGTGCGCTCTATTTGATGCACACCCCATTGAAGTTTGTTATGACGGCTGCTAGCGACTAAGAGACAAACTTGGAGAGATTAGTAGGCTTGGGGAAGGCTCTAGAACTTGAACCGATTTTCGTGGTATCATACAGATTCTCCTGAAGTGGATCAATGGGTACGCGATGGGGGGGATCTCATTCCCACCTCCCCAAGAAGACAGATTGAAGAGGGGCAAGGTCGATAGAGATTATGGCGATTCTGTCAGAAGCCAAGTTAAGGAAGGCCGTCGTCAAAGCACTCCGAAAGCAAAGGAAGTGGCTGCGAAAGAACGGTGCGGGGCTGGACGTATGATTAGCCAACACCAAGAACGCAAACGACCCATTGCCGAATCTCTCTCGCCGAGCTGGACCTCGGCAGGACGTGGTGCCAAACGGTCGTTCTGGGCAGATGCGGTGCTCGATGAGAGGCTTGCTCCACACCTTAAAAATGCTGTTGGCCTTGGCTTTCGAGTAAGGACACGAGTTGTCGGACCTGAGCAAGATCTCGTTGATCAGTTCTTGTCCACACAGGAGTTTCACCTGCCCCCAGGCCGCCAGCTGACTGTGATTCCGCACCCCGCAGTTGAGACCGGCTTCCCCGACTTGGTGGCTGTGGTGTGGAGGCCCTCCACGACGAGAAACTGGAAACGAGAACGGCTGGCGTTGCTCCCACAGGATATTCAGCTTCTACATCTGCTTTCGTCTGCCGGTTGGGCTGATCGCTCTTTCCTTTCCACTCTGTTTCCCCGAGGTTTCCGTCAGAGCATCGACCGACTCGTTGCTGCAGATCTGCTAATCGTCGGAGCAACGAAGTGCCGATCGCGTAGCTTGAAACATACGTTCGCTGTTGAGCAGATTATCGCAGTAGAGGCCAAGGTGACATGGTGGCGTCGCGCGGTTGAACAAGCGCGCAATAACCTCTGGTTCAGTTCGGAGTCCCATGTTCTTCTGCCGGAGAAGCGATCAATTGGCGCTCTTGTTGCCGAGATTGAGACACTCGGTATTGGCGTCCTCGGGCAACTCACAGCAGACACGAATTTGCATAAAGAACCAGAAATCCATTTGCATAAAGAACCAGAAATCCAGCGGGTTCCAGCATCCTATGGGTCCTGGCTTTTTAACGAGTGGGTCTGGAGAATCGCAGTTCACCAGGAGCAGGTCTGATGTCTGACAATGGGAGAGGGAGAGTGGATACCCTGGGAATCGCGGCCCAGTTCCCCGACCTTCAGGATCTTACGCTTCTTGCGCAAGGCGCCCAGAAAGTTGTCTTCGCTGCAAAGCATGTAGAGGAAGGCGATGTCGTTCTGAAGCTCCTGCTTCAGGAATCCGGGAATGCTAGGTTGGATCGCGAGATTCTCGCCGGCCGGCTCGTTGGTTGTGAACGTGTTCCGACCATCCACGAAACAGGTACCCTGTCGACACCGTTGCGAGACTGCACGTGGGTTCGAGAAGAGCGCGTTCACGGGACGACACTCCGCACTTGTCTGAACTCTGGCCCTGTCGGTATCGAAGGCGTCATCCATCTCGGCAGGCAGGTGCTGAAGATTCTCTGCGCGTCAGAACAGCGACGAATAGTGCACAGAGACATCAAGCCCGAAAACATCATGAGAGATCAGAGTGGTGAATTCTGGCTCCTCGATTTTGGGCTGGCGAGGCACCTTGATCTCGAATCGCTGACAGCAACTCATCAGCATTTCGGTGTAGGAACGCCTGGCTACAGCGCGCCGGAACAGATGCGCAACAAGAAGAGACAAATCGACACAAGGGCGGATCTGTTTGCCCTCGGCATCACGATGTACGAATACGGAACTGGGTCCAACCCGTTCATCGATGGGGCAAGAGATCCCTTGGAGATACTACGAAGAGTCGAAAGCCTCGTTTTGCCGGCGTTCAACGTTGCTGGGGATCCGAGTGACTCGCTCAGAGACTTGGTCGCCGCGCTCACTCAAAAATATCCGACCCAGCGACCACGGACAGCGCAAGAGACACAGGTCTGGCTGGAAGACATCGCGAGGCAGATGACTGCGGACGTGAGCAACTGACGGAGGGGCAATCATGGATCTATTTCTACAATTTGGTTGGGGCATGATGAAACACTCGCGACATCTGGTGGGTTCATGGGGAGGTGGGACCGTCGTGCTGAGTCCTCGCGATCTTGAACGAACGCAACTCAAAAATCTCGGTCAGGACATCTGCGGGCTTCAGGGAGGTCGGGTTCTTCTCGACCCTCAATTTTACTTCCCCAGAAGTGATCATCGCCGCCTCACCGCACATGAATACTGGCCCGACAACTATGAAACGAACGGCTTTTTCGGCGGCGCCGGGATCGGCACGATGCTGCAGTCCCTCTTGGACCTGAACCGTGCAGTTGGCAGCTACGCTTTCATCCTACCGGGGTTGATGGCAACCGCAGTCGGTGATGACTGGATCGCAACTCTCCGCGAAGTTTGCGAAGGCGCTGTTGCGTTAGATGCGGATATCCCCATGTTCGCCACCATCGCTCTGGGATCTGACGTCGTTCGAAACATGGAGAATATCCAGGAGGTGCTCGAGGAATGCGAGGACATAGACATCGCTGGAGCGTACGTTCTCGCTGGGCATCCGAATGGTGACTACTTCGTTGAGGATCCGATTTGGCTGGCCAACCTTCTTGAACTTTGTGCCGGGCTGCGACTCATGGGCAAGAAGGTTATTGTCGGGTACGCTAACCACCAGCTTCTCTGCCTTGGTGCCGCAGCAACGAATACGCTTTGCTCCGGAACTTGGATGAGCGTCCGTCTCTTCTCGCCAGACAGATTTCAGGCCCAACGAGAGGACGAGACCAGAAGGCGAACAGCCTGGTACTACTACTCCCCACTGGCGCTTTCAGAGTTCGAACGTCTTTCCTTGGACGCTGCGCACAGGCAAGGCGTGCTCAATCAGATGCAGGCGCCGCAGTCGTACAACAGCACTTATGCTGCCCCCTTGTTTTCTGGTGCTCAGCCAACATCGGTCGGTTTTGGAGAAACTGAAGCATTTCGGCACTATCTGCAGTGCATGCATCACCAAACAGCAGAAAGCAGCCGTGGGACATTTGACGAAACCCTTACCTACCATCGGCAGATCTTGGACGACGCAGAGACGCTCATCCAAACGCTCGAATCGAACGGGGTGATGTCCCTGAACCGTGGGTTTGGCAAGATCATCGACATCGTACGGTCGGCACTGGTTATGCATGAACGTACCCGCGGCCCAGTGTTGCGCCGTCGATGGGCAGAGCTGTGAGACGAGATGACCATTCGACAGCGCCACTGAACAGGAGTACAGTACAGTATGATGGCGGCAGGTGGAAGCAACGGGAAAGCTCATAGATTTGGCGGTGATTGGACGACCGCCAAGCTCGAGGTGTTGAAGGGCTACCTCGAGGGATACACCACTGCGCTCAAGTCCACCTCCTTCCGCAAAGGCTACATCGACGCATTCGCTGGTACCGGATACCGAGACTGCGGGCGGAACGACAAAGAGAACCTCAGTCTCCTGCTGCCCGACCTAGCCGAAGAAGAGCCGCAGAATCTGCTCGACGGTTCTGCCCGTCTCGCGCTCAAGACCGATCCCCAATTTGACAAGTACATCTTCATCGAACGCTCAGCGAAGCGCTGCGCCGAGCTCGGTGCCCTCAAACAGGAGTTCCCGGACAAAGCCGCCGACATCGAGGTGCGGGAGGGCGACGCCAACCAGGAGATCCAGGACCTGTGCAACAAGGACTGGTCATCGCATCGCGCCGTGCTCTTCCTCGATCCCTATGGCATGCAGGTGGACTGGACGACGATTGAGGCCATCGCGAAGACCGAGGCAATCGATCTCTGGCTGCTCTTCCCCCTCGGCATTGGTGTCAACCGGCTTCTCAAGAAGTCCGGGGATATCCCCGAGAGCTGGCGCGCACGACTCAACGTGCTGCTTGGCACCGAAGACTGGTACGATGAGTTCTACAAGGTCACGAAGACCCAAGACCTCTTCGGCAACGAGCTGGAGCACGTTGAAAGAGCGACGATGGAGACCATCGGGTGCTACTTCAACGACCGCCTGAAGACGATCTTCGAAGGCGTCGTTGACCAGCCCGGCGTGCTCAAGAACAAGGTCAACTGCCCGCTCTTCCTGCTCTGCTTCGCGGTCGGCAACAAGGGAGGCAAAGACATCGCGCTCAGGATCGCGAGCCACCTCCTGAAGGGGATGCGCTGATGGCACAGAAGTCATCCATCGAATGGACCGAGTCCACCTGGAACCCCGTCACCGGCTGCACCAAGATCAGCACCGGCTGCAAGCACTGCTACGCCGAGCGCATGGCCGAGCGGCTCCAGGCCATGGGGCAGGCCAACTACGTCAACGGCTTCGATGTCACCCTGCAGCCCCACATGCTCGAGCTTCCCCTGCGCTGGAAGAGGCCGCAGACCGTGTTCGTCAATTCCATGAGCGACCTGTTTCACAAGGACGTACCAGTTTCCTACGTCAAGAGGGTGTTCGATGTGATGCGCCGCGCCCACTGGCACCGCTTCCAGGTGCTCACAAAGCGGTCCGAGCGGATGGCCGAGCTGGACCCGGAGCTCACCTGGGCACCAAACATCTGGATGGGGGTCAGCGTCGAGACGAACCGGTACACGCCGCAGATCGATGATCTCCGCGAAACCCGCGCCCATGTGAAGTTCCTCTCCCTGGAACCGCTGCTTGGCCCGCTGCCAGATCTCGATCTGGATAGCATCGGCTGGGTCATCGTCGGCGGTGAGTCAGGACCGAAGTCGAGGTCGATGGACGAAGACTGGGTGACGGACATCCGTGACCAGTGCCGCCGTGCTCGGGTGCCGTTCTTCTTCAAGCAGTGGGGAGGGACGAACAAGAAGAAGGCTGGCCGGCTGCTAGAAGGTCGTACTTGGGACGAGCTGCCGGTGATCGCCATGGCCAAACCGCAGTCGGCGTCGTCCGCTCGCGCCGTATGACTTCAGATTGATTCTCGCAGCTCATTCCACACTCACCGCCGCTCCTCCCCGCACGGCTGCACCACCACTTCGCGAATACCGCGCTCGGTCAGGGGCTCGCGGCCGTCGATGATTTCAAGGTTGAGGAGCTGCATCTGAATGCCCGGAACCAGCGGTGTGAGGTCGAGAAGCTGAGTGATCCGGGCGCAGGTGAATCCCAATTGGCGGGCAACGTCGGCCCGGTTGGGTAGTCGCTCCGTTCGATAGCGGCTTTCAACCGGTAGGCCAGGGCCAGCATCTGGGCGATACGGGCAGGACGGTAGACGGGAGCCTTGTCGGTGAAGCCTCATCCATGGTTCTCGCTCCCCCGGAAGAACTGGTCGGTGAAGATGCGAGCGCCTTGGCGCGACTCATTGCCCCCTGGAACATCCTGTTGGTTGTGGACGCAGACGTCATCGTCTTGTGGCACAGCCCGCATCGGAGGATCCCGCGCAGCAAGAGGCGGGGTTTCGGCCGACTGTTTTTCTCTTGCCATTCTTGCTGTCGAGCAGGGTCATGACCCGGTGTCATCAATCAGCATCGACAATGGCCGTGTGCTCCGGTAGATCACGTTCGCTGAGCATGCGGTCGCCGAAGCCGAACGGGGACACGGTCGTTTACCAAGCACGACGAAGGGCGAAAGAAGGCGCGTCGCTGTTAAATAGGCCGCCTCGGAATTCCAGCTTCTTCAAAGGAGTTATTGACTTGATCGCCTATCTTGTATCGTCCGGTGGGCAATCGAACGATGCCGCAACCCGAGCTGAACCTGCTCGTTGGGCGCAGAACTCGACGAGGTGTGATCTCCAGATCGAGATGGGAGAGCAGACCAGAAGCGGTCCGAGAAAGGCTCAGAAGCCCGCGAACGCTGGCCAAAAAAGACAGAAGTCCCATCGGGAAGACCCGTGGGGCTTTCCGTAAACCAAACTGTACTTCGGTTAGCACAGGAATTTTTTTTTGGCCTCCCCCGGACAGACTCGAACTGCCGACCTAGTGGTTAACAGCCACCCGCTCTACCAACTGAGCTACAGGGGATGCAATTACAGTACTTATATTGAAACCCTCTGTCAATGACTGCCACAGTTAGGCAGGTTCGCATGTCATATGCTCAGATTTTGGAGACTTCCTGAGTTTGAATGATTAGTCTAGCCCTAGTTCGTCCTTGATAATTTCTTGAAAAGCTGTCTTGGAAAGGGCCCCTGTATGCATCCTGGGTTCGCCGATAAGCGGGATGAACAGAATTGATGGGATACTCTGGATTTTGAACTCTCGCGCGATTTCCGCTTGAACGTCGGTGTCCACCTTCCAAACATTGAGTCTGCCCTCATAGTTCCTTGCCAGTTCCTCAATGATTGGTGCCACTATCTTACAAGGTGCGCACCAGTCCGCATAGAAATCAATGATGCCAGGAATTGTGCCCTTGTATTTCCACTTTTCTTCATTTTGATAGTCGAATACTTTTTCTTTGAAAGTTTCCGATGTTAAATTTTCTGTCATTCTAAATTCCTCATCTTTTGTCAGCAGTGAGATATCTGGCAGCGAGTTATTCCCGGCCGGACCAAAGTATATAGTAAATAGTACATGCCGCTGCGGGAAAAGGCAAGGATTTGATTCTGCGATAATCATGGGAATCTACCAAGAGAGCTTACATGAAGTTTTGTCAATCATCACCGACTGGTAGGGTAAATCCATGGATAAGAAGTTGTGATGAACATTTCAGAATGGGTAGAAAAAAATGCTGGATTCAAGGAAGACCTGTATAATCCTCAAGGCATGATGATATATATCTCTCACCATCGTACTGTGAAATGCCGAACCTAGAGATAAGTTCTGATAGCTTCCGCAAGTCGCTTATAAGTTGAAATTCTTTTTTCATCATCATTTTCCAGCAGGGTTACCCGGAATCCGGGGAGCTGGCTGCAAAAACCGCTCAATGGGACAGAGCAGATGCCTGTCGCTCCTAGAAGCCAGTACACAAAACGCTTATCGGGGGTAACGCCGTTTGCAAGCTCTTCCACCTTCGCGGCTACCGCCTTATTCACGGTTGGGGGCAAAACGCCGCTTTCGGGCAACTTCTGGTTGAAGACAACCGTGAGGTAGAAGGCGCCACTGGGTTTTTGAACTGTTATCCCCGGAGTTCCGGAAAGTATGGACACTGCCTCATCTGCTCGCTTGGAAAAAATGCTTGCCCGCCTTTCCAGGTGACGCGGGTAGCGGTTATCCGAAAATATCCTGGGCACCGCCATCTGGGGCAGCGTAGTGGAGCAAACCTCCAGACGTTTTGCGTCTTGGAGGCTCGTGATATAACGGCGGAAAATCTCATCTCGCTTCTGGTTATAAACTTCAATCCATCCGCAGCGTGCGCCCGGCCATGGTATTTCCTTGGAAATACTACGGAATGCAATCCCCGGCACCTCCCCGATTACCTGACTTAGTGTAGCGGTTTGCACTCCTGGATAAATGATATTTGCGTAGGTTTCATCACATAGCACGAAAAGATCATTCTCGCGGGCCACTTCAACAATGGCTTTCAAAGTGGGAATGGGATAGACAGCGCCTGTGGGATTATCCGGATTAATCAACAGGATGCCTGCCACCGAATCGTTGTACTTCACCTTCAGTCGGATATCTTCAAGATCCGGTTGCCAGCCGTTATCCGGATCCAATCTGTAGGTGAGATGCTCGTATCCCGAATGCGAAGCCTCCCCCGAGGAGAAGGTAGAATAGGCGGGCGAAGGGCCTAAAATCCGAGCTTCTCTTCGAAGATGGGTGAACGAGGTGGATACCGCATCCCCAAGGCCATTGAAGAAAAGAATGTCCTCCGCACCGATCTGGGTGCCACCTCGCTTGTTTACCTCCTCCGCCAGGAAGCTTCGAGTGTCGAGATTACCCGCAGAATCCGTATATCCGTAACTATAATCCTCTTCTGCCAGCGAGTTTACGATTTCCTTAATCCACTTTGCCACCGACTCACCCTTCTGAACCGGATCTCCTATGTTTTCCCATATGATATCCACGCCCAGATTGGTAAACAGTTTGGCCGTTTGAACAATCTCCCGAATCTCATAGCGAAGCTGGCCCGCCCCAATATGTACAATATTTCGTCTCATTGTCTAGCATCCCTGGACTTACCCGAAGCACCAGGAACGATCTCTGGTGTCGGCCGTGACACGCTGAAGGCAGTCACCACTCCAAAGAGCAGTGAGTGGAATCAAGATAAACCAGCGGCACTCGATAGTGTTAATCAAGCGCAGTTCCTAGCTGCGCCGGCACGGCTTATTTTTACCTCACCAGCTAATCCGGCTGTGTCACGGTCGGATAGGCACGCGTAGGATAATATGAAAATGGGTCAATCAAGGCAAGAGCGGCATGCTATAGCAATGGCAGAGGAATAGTCAGGGCTATGGGGGGTGCGGTCAGCATAAGTAGAATCGGCAAGTCGAATGGTTTCAGTTTCGATTCCACAGTGGTAGGATTATCCACATAGCACCGGGATAAGAGGGCTTCGGCACAGATATCGGCCCTTCTCAGTGCGGCGTTAGCCATGGGCAGGCACAGGACCAGGGCCCGTCGAAACATTCCTCCATAGGGACGCTTTATTCTAAAACTCCGCTTCATAGCCCGTTTCATGCCCTTTCTCCCCCCCCTTAGTCCTCTGCACAGAGCCGCGTCCCGTATGGTCGCGGCATCGTTGAGAAGGAGGGGGATAAAGGCCAGGGTGAGTGAAATTGCGGTGGCCAAACTCCCTTTCCATCTCATTGGGAGGAAGAAGAAAATTTTCCGAATTGCTGCTGCCAAATCCCAGGGATCGGTCGTGGCCGCCAGTAATTCTGCGGCCAGCAGGAGGATGAGAAATCTGGCTGAACGCAGTGCTCCCGTATATAAACCATTCCTCCCCAGAGGCAGGGTGTTTGCGCCGAGGCTCAGTCGGGGTCCCGCGTCGCTTAAGGCTCCTCCCAGCATCATCGCTGCTGCCATAATCAACCAGAAAACCAGGGGGCGGATCAGTGCTGCCGGTTTTGTTCTGATGAAAAAATGCATCAGCACCATCATCAGTCCAATTAGCGCTATCACCGGCGGTTTTGCCCTTAAGGTCAATATGCTCCAGACAAGCAGTTCGAGCAGTTTCAGTCTCGCATCGTGGCGATGCATCAAACTTGTGCCGTAGCGAAAATGAAAAAAGTCAACCTCTCTCAATCTCGTCTCATCCTTCTTTCCCTAGAACACTTGACGAGCTCCCAGCCTCCGATCTGTCCAGGTCATTGAGGAAATTGCCCCGTGTGGACGTCGGACACCGTAGTTTTCCACTCTGGAAATCAGTTTGCCAGGTTTGTCGTCGTCAACTATTCGCCCTGCCTTCATTAGAACCAGACGGTCTGCATGGGCGAGTATCCTATCTAAATCATGAGTTATTAACAGTATCGTCTTGCCGGCGTTGTGAAGCCTAAGTAAAACCGCTATAAGCCTGGCAGAGCCCTGCCAATCCAAACCATCAAATGGCTCATCCAATGCCAGCACGTCGGGATGCATTGCGAGTACTCCAGCAACCGCCAAGCGGCGTTTCTCACCGCCCGAGAGACTGTGGGGCCGCCTTTGATCAAAGTTCACAAGTCCGGTTGCCTCAAGGGCATCGGAAACTCGCCGGTCAATCTCTGCCCGCTTCAATCTTAGATTCTCCGGACCAAATGCCACATCTCTTTTCACAGTCTCCCGCAGGAGCTGGCTGTCCGAATCCTGAAAAACCAGTCCCACTCGCCTGCGGGCCTCCGCGAGGTTATCTAAAATGTTAACCCCATCAAGCAGTACGCTTCCGGTTGTGGCCTTTGTCAATCCGTTTAAGTGTCGCATCAAGATTGTCTTACCGCTGCCGTTTTCTCCCGCCAAAACCACGAAGCTGCCGGAGGCTATGCTCAAATCGACATTGCGAAGTCCATGGGTGCCGTCGGTGAAAACATGTGTAACCGAGCGCAGTTCAAGAATGGGCGAGCTCAAGTAATCCTGTCCCTAAGAGAGTATGCAATGGCGGCGGCGGCAAGGGCCTTAATTGCATCGCCTGCCAAAAAGGGAAGGGTATACTTTGTCCAGGTTGATATCCAGCTCCAGTCTTCGACAACATTTGTAAGTTGATAGTGCATCCAGGGTAATCCGGGAATATAAATAGCGATCGAAGCAATAAAAGATGCAAGGATGTAGAAAAAAAGAGTGCGCGGAGTTGCAAGCAGTCCCGCAAATACTGCTGCCAGGACATAACCGATAAGAAAACCGCCGGTTGGTCCAGCCAGTATTTGGATTCCTCCGCTAGCTCCCGCGAATATGGGCAGGCCCAGAATTCCCAGGAAGAGATACAGTCCCACCGCTGCGAGTCCACGCCATGGTCCCAGCATCAGTCCTGCCAGGACTACGAACAATGTGGCCAAGGTAAATGGGATTACCGGATTCCACGGCGCCGGAAAACTGAAAATCGCTCCCACTATAATCAGCGCGGTGAAGGCTGCTATCAGCACTAAAGATCGAAGTGAAGCATCCTTCATACATGTTACCTCCCGGAAGTTCGTTAAGACTCAAATGCCGATGGGTAAGTTAGCATTGAAATCTAGTGGTGCATAGGCTAACACTGTCTGGAAACACTCAAGACGAAGCCACCACACACTCAGATGGAGGATCAACTGGGAAATGTTTGGCTATCTCGACGAAATTCGCCGGATTATTTTCAAGGTCAGCACGTAGGATTGTTAGCAGGGGGTAGGATTCGAACCTACGACCTCCGGGTTATGAGAGCGACGAGCTGCCAAGTATCTCGACGTAATCGCTTGTTGATAACTGTAGCACTCGTCGGTACTTACATCAAGACTGACTTTTATTACTGCTGTTTCTACTTACCATACCAAAACTTGCAGGGATGGATTTGCCGCTGTAAATGTGCTACACAATGCAGTTTGAATGCCTTCTCTTACATATAATTGGACCGAGTTTCATTGAGTCGATATAATTTCCGCCCACGAATTACTCACCCACGGTCCGGGCGGAAATTAACAAAGGCGCACCGGACTGTTTGCCATTCTCCTCTGCCGGAATCTCGGGGAACATGAGGCTCAATCTCCGACGGGTGTAAGGTACACCTCTTGGCCGGAGTTGAATTGACTGACCAAAGGTGGACGACTGCGTTTGGATGTCCGCTTAGAGAAATCCATTCATGCCTCGTTAGGACGAACTGAGCCGAGTTCCAATCCCGGCGACTGGTTTTTACCTCTATAACGAGAGGTCGTTCATCTTCTTTCGATACGCATGACAGTAAATCAAATCCGGCATAAGAAGTGTCGAGCGCGATCCAAAGGGGAAGTTTTCCGGTTCTGGCCAGTTCGTAATCAACCGACAAACGCTCACCTGTTCGCCCAACCTCTGTGAGGGCGATATCTCGGAACTCGCGATGTCTCGCCGCCAATGCATCCCACCAGCGGACAACTTCTTCGCCGTATCCGTCCGACAACTCCGCCGCGTCGAAGCATTGGCGTATGTTGCGATCAACGTAGTTTAGGAGGGCCTCCCGGCCCTGACAAGCCAGCGCCGCCCAATGGGGCGCTGTCTCCTTTAGGAGTATTTCGATCTGCAAACGAATCCTGTGAGGACCCGGGAGCGACAACAAGCGGTTGCCCGTCTCGCTTAGTGCCAGTGTGCCGGAATTATGTCGCTCAACCAGGGAGAATCTGATCAGATAATCCACAACTGAATGCAGAAGCACACCACGGAAAACCCCATCTGGAAAAGCTCGATATAGCTGTGTCTCTGTTAAGTGTTGCTCGCGAAGCATTTCAAGAAGAATTGTCGAGCGAAATAGTACACCATACCGCCAGCACGAAGTCATAATTCAAGCATCTCGCGTAAATCATCAATGTCTTGAGAATCAATTCCATCTGTCTCGTCGTCGAGTGGAAGCGGCGTGATCGCGAGCGACCGATCATTCAACGCATTTGCCATATCAGCTACTTTGGCTTCGAGTCTCCGTGATACCGACTCGTCGATCGTACCCGGGGAGTTGAGTAACACGATACACGTCACGGTTTCGTGAGTGACTCCGATTCTATGAATCCTGTCCTCTGATTGAAGGTAGTGGGCTGCATTGTAGCTGCGATCAACATATATCGCGTCGTGGCAAACGTGATGAAGCGATATTCCCTCTGAACACGCAGCAGGATTCGCAACAAGCACTCTGGTCACGCTTTCGGGATCGTTGAACCTTCTAATCACAGCCTCTCTTGAAAAGACATTTTCATCATCATCGTCTGTGCCGACACCGCCGTGGACAAACTCAGCGCCTACGTCCACCAGCAATGAGGCCAAATGCTCGACCGTACGGACAAAACCGGACCAGATCAGGACCTTTCGCCCACGGGCAACCAGTTCACGCGTCAGCCGCATTGCCGCGAGGAGCTTTGGCGACACTCCATCAGCCAACACAGCGGCTACCAATTCATGTTCTCCTATAGGGGCATTCACAAGCAGAGCGGGATTCGAAGCCGCTTGAAGCATGTATTGGACAATCTTGGCCACCGACCGAAATGCGATTCTCTCCGTCGCAGCAAGTCCCCTTAGGAGTCGAACAGCATCAGATGCGAGAGTCTCGTATAGTGCTTGTTGAGGTTCGGACATCTCTACGTCGAATCTCAATCTTTCCACAGGCGGGAGACCGATTTCCCCTTTGGTCGTACGGACGAAGAACGGTTGGATATCATCGATTACGGTTGTTTCATCAGTTCTAACTTCGGGATATAAAAATCGGAACTGAGGAACCAAATCCCTTGGGCTATTGGGCATCGGAGTACCGGACAGCAATAGCTTGCGCTTGGGTAGGGACGATAAAGTCAGGATGCACGATCCGTGAGTTCCTCGTTCGCCTCTTTTCATCCTGTGGCTCTCATCAATCAAGAGACACACTTCGTTTCGCGACAAAAAAGCCCCCAACGAGTTCATCACGTAAGGCAGTTGATAATAGGAGATGATAGAGAACTCAGGATTTTCCCTGAGGATCGCCTCAACAGTGGACATGCCTCCGGTCAGACGGGTGATCTGGCCTTGCGGATAGCACAAGGGCAACTCATCTTCCCAAGCTACGAATGCGTTGTTCGGAGCAACCACCAATAGCTTCTCGTCCGCAATACGTGAATAGAAGAAGAATGCGAGAGCCTCTGTCGTTTTCCCAGCGCCCGGGACTGAGAACGTTGCTGCCGCAAGCAGTCTTGCAATTTCGACGACATTTCGCGCTTGGTAGGGCATAAGCGTCCTGTCGAAACCGACGGCGGCGAGTGATGATTGAAGATCCGCTTCAAGCGGTCTACCAGTTTCCGACGTTCCCCCTGATCTGAAAAGAGCTTCGCGATCTCTCGCCCGTCCGAGTAATTGCCGCGCTTTATCGCTGGGACGCAAGGCAATGCCTTCTGTACGCAAGACAAAACGAAGTGCGTCCCGGTGAGACACAAACTCCCACCATGGAACTTCTATTGTGTTTGCTCTGATGAGTGCGTTGTCGCTTCTCTCCTCGAACAGTCTTCGCAAAGCGCTCCATTGCCGGTTGCCGCGAGACGGATCAATGGCAATCAACGCCAGTTGCCGATTCTCATCGAAGTCGAGGCGTAGCTCGGTCATCTTCGGCTTAGGATCATCCTTATCTCGCTCAACGCGGCGTCAATATTGTCTAGTATGCTCCCAAGGCCATCCACATCCGAATCTTCATCGAGATTGCTTCGAACTTTCTGCAAGGCAGTTAACGCTTTGCGAGCTTCTCGTAAACAATATTTGGTGCCCCGCTGCTCGTACTCCTCGCGTTTCCGTTGCTCTATCCTGTCCCTCACGATTTCCCGAACCAGGCTTCTTCTCGACTTATCTCTGACAACCTGGATTAATGGCTCGTATTTGGAACCTTCGCTATCGCCAAGTAAGTCAAGCCCATCACTTGCGTTCCCATCCGTAGTGGTGGATTTGATCTTCAGTTCGACACGGCACTGGTCCGCTATATCGTCAAGGAACTTGAGCGCATCTGGGATGTTCCCATAGAGTCGGCCACCAGTTTCCCCAGCGTCATCAATCATCACATACGACACGTACGTGAAAAACCGTTTCTTCGCTTCATCCATTCCGCATTTTCTGCGTCCCTCCTGCAGTTTTTGAAACGCGTATTGATGATCGATGACTCGGCTGTACTTTCCAGCTTGGTTTCGTTCGTTCAAATACGCCTCTGCATCCTCAAGCATGGCGATCCAAAGCTGTACGTTTTTCTTGGTCATCCCAAAGAACTCGGAAAATTCTTCAACGGTCCAATCCCCTTGCGCAGACTGCCGCTGCCTAAGAACTATTGCCTTGTCCACCCAGCTATATTCCGACCGTCCATCAGTTAGCCACTGGAGCTTCGCCTCAAGCACATCAATATCTTTTTGCGTGCATGGCGGCAAAAAGAGTACCTGCACGTGCTTGAATCTCTTGTACTCGGTCTCATCTTTTTCAACAAGCATCCGCATTGCACAGAGACGCCGATTGCCGTTGATTACATAGCCACTACTGTCAAGCAACAACGGCTGCGTCTGTTCGTTTTGCTGCAAGATTTCAAGTATCTGCTTGTCAGTTCCGGTCGAGATCATTTTCTTCAGAATCTCATCTTGTCGTTTCAGCGCCTCCGCCGAGTCGGGGTCAGCAGTGAAGAATTTCGATGAAAGATCTTCCGTGGAGATGATCTCACTTTGCGCAGCTTGCGTTCGACCGTTTGCCAGCCGATAACAAGGAAATCCCAAGTCGACCTTATATATATTGTAGAATTCAACTGTGCCTTGGAACTCCACTTGGTGCTGTCCTATTGGCCTTGAGTAATTCGTTAGCTGCCTGATGAAGTCCAAACGCTTTTGAAGCGACCACTGCCTAACGTTCATATGATCTCCTAACTCTCGATTCCAATTACGAGTGTGGGTACCGTTATGACTTTATTAAAAACCTGAGAAAGTTCTGCTGTCAGCCTTTCGTAGTGCGCGATATTGCTGCCCATTACCTGCGCACAGGTCCGTGTTGGCAGCAGGTAAAAGGCTCCCGATATGGCCCCGTCAAGGTATAGGGCTTGCAGTTTGAGTAGGTCGGCGTAAAACCTTGCCATATTGCCCGTCTGAAGGCACAATCCGACTGTTCCAAACATGGCCGTGATCGTAATGCGCTGTCGCTTATCTATTTGCACGGGATCGGACCAACCGTCGCGATTCAGTGCATCGATAATACTCTCCCGAAGCTCACGCGCACAGTTTGCGCAAATCTTGAATTGCAGGTCTGTCAGCGTAGCTACCATTCGATTGCACAGGAACTCACCGATAGCAGGCACCGGACTTCGGTGTTGGAACCGCACAATAGTCATTGGCTCGGCTCCACAGAGAGTGACGATTGCCGATGATCATACAGCGGCTTCTCGAACGGACGATATTTCGCTGTCCCGGTTATCGCAGCGTCGAGCCGTTCTCTGCCAATTGACACATAATCGCGAAAGATTTCACAACCTATGAAACGTCGACCGTTCAAGAGTGCAGCTACACCGGCAGAGGCTACTCCCGCAAACGGGTCAAAGACCGTCGAACCTGGCGGCGTCATTGAAAGGACGAATCTGTCGATCAGCGCTACCGGAAACTGGCAAGGGTGCGGCGTTTTCTCGATATGATTGCTCTTGACGTTCGGGACCTCCCAGACAGGTTGATCCCATGGCGTGATTAGGTTATCTGAGATTTTCCACAGATCTTCAGGATTCTTACCCTTGGGATTTCCCGAGTACTTGCCCGCGTTGGGACCTTTAAAATGTTTCTTTCCGGAGTACTTCGATTTGACCCGAACAGCATCCAGATCGAAATAGTAATCATCTGTCTTCGTAAACCAGAGAATCACCTCATACCTACCGCTGAAACGGTGCTTGCAGTGGAGACCGTGCCCGAAGTGCCAGATGATGCGATTTCTGAGCTTCAAACCATACGACCTGAAGAGATCAAAAAACGCAATATCCAGCGGGAAGATAGAGCTTTGCTTCCCTGTTTTACCCTTCTCAAGAAAATTACCGACCTGCCAACAGATACTCCCAGCATCGGAAAGATGATTCAAACACTTACCTATCACGCGTTTCTGCCAATCGAGGTACTCTTCAAGCTCCTTTGTCTCTTCATACGGTTTACCGATATTATACGGCGGCGAAGTAACCACCAAAGCAAACTTTTCGCTTTCTGGGAGCGAATCGAGAAACACCTCAACGTCACCTTCCCAGAGGAGAGATTTGGCCGCCGCATGCGGTGCTATCTCGTTTTCGGTACTAATCAGGCATGTTTTTTCGGATGCCAATCGTTGCCTCCAACTCGCAGTGTTGCATTGCTGGATTCCGTGCAAGATAAACACAGGCAGTGCACAGAGCTTGAAGCGCCATCGCTTCACAGATTTGGCGTGATGTTCTTGCCCTCATTGCAAATTAGCGAGACAAACGTATCTGCAAGCCCTCACGCCATTTTCTTCCATCCATATTACAAGATCGCTGCGGAGATGTCACGGATCAAAATCAGTCCGGCAGCTTTGAGAATCGTTCCCGTCGATTGTATTTCTGTACCGCGTGCGTGCAACATGGCTACCCGCTTCACACTCCCCAAACCTCCGCTGCCTCCGTTTCGGCAAGTGACCAGATACGCTCAGCGGGATTTCGCTTCGAAGCCCCTCATCCAGCTTTTCGCAGCTCTTCTTCAGTTCCTCAATAACGTCCCGCCTGTCCTAGAGACGAATTTTGAAGAATTGACCTGCCTTGTTCCCTGTCGACCGTGCTCTTGAACCCACCGCCTCGTCAAGGAACTGAGACAGGCTGTCTCTGAGAAGTTGTTCCTTCTCCCAATCAGCGATGAACTGCTCCCCAGCATCATGCCACAGCTTCCGCCAGTGCCGCTTTCCTTTTTCGAGTTCCATGGTGCGAATGCAGCGTTCGAGAGCCTGCTCCCAGATGGCGGGAACGCCAATCCCTACTCCTCATCCCGCGCTCCCGATTGTGGTGTATGCCCGGCCTTTCATCGCCTCTTCGATCTCGCTCTCCTCCGCGTGTACATAGACCGAAGTGGACTGAAGACTTGAGTGACGCAGTATCCGAGACAGCACCCGCAACTCCCCGCCCTCTCTCAAGAACTCAGTGGCAAATGTGTGGCGCAAAGCATGGGGGTGAGCCTTCTCAAGTGGCAGCCCGACTCTCTCCGCATAACGCTTGAGCATTTGCCGGACGTTCGCCGGGATGACCCGCTTCCCGTCGAGGTCAGGAACGGTGATCGGACGCAGCTCCCGTTCGGGCTCGGTCTTCCCACCACGCTTGCAGCGCTTCCAGAGTCGTCTCGTCAGCAAACACGACTCCTCCAGCCCGCGTGCGCTTGGGCTTTCGTTTCCTCGTGTCCTTCGCATCTCTTATCTGGATACGACCAATCGTGAAGTCTACGTCACCAGTGCGAAGCCCTCCGCCAGACCGTTTCTCGTGTCCCACGACCTCAGAAACTCGAAGACCGGCACGCAGCATCAGGAGCAGTATCAGGAGCAGTATCGCCCGATTACGCCATCCCGACCGACAACAGGGGTTCACAAGTCGTAATACAGCTTCCTGCTCCTCTTCTCCCAGATTGGGAACACACTCGCCGCCACGTAATGCCTCCAACCGACACTGTATACGACTTTCTATGAAGTCGTATACTATTCACAGTATAGTAGAGGCGTTATATGCTGGTCAGGGCTTTCGTATCGTATGCACAAAAAAGCCGCCGGTTGGTCCAGCCAGTATTTGGATTCCTCCGCTAGCTCCCGCGAATATGGGCAGGCCCAGAATTCCCAGGAAGAGATACAGTCCCACCGCTGCGAATCCACGCCATGGTCCCAGCATCAGTCCTGCCAGGACTACGAACAATGTGGCCAAGGTAAATGGGATTACCGGATTCCACGGCGCCGGAAAACTGAAAATCGCTCCCACTATAATCAGTGCGGTGAAGGCTGCTATCAGCACTAAAGATCGAAGTGAAGCATCCTTCATACATGTTACCTCCCGGAAGTCCGTTAAGACTCAAATGCCGATGGGTACGTTAGCATTGAAATCTAGTGGTGCATAGACTTAACACTGTCTGGAAACACTCAAGATGAAGCCACCACACACTCAGATGGAGGATCAACTGGGAAATGCTTGGCTATTTCGACGAAATTCGCCGGATTATTTTCAAGGTCAGCACGTAGGATTGTTTAGCAGGGGTAGGATTCGAACCTACGACCTCCGGGTTATGAGCCCGACGAGCTGCCAACTGCTCTACCCTGCGATACTGTGCAAGAGGATATAGAATTACAAAGAAAAGGTCAACTGAATTTGATTTCTTGTTTTTTTGCGCGGTTTAGAAGCCAGCCTGGAATCAACCAGCCGATAGCAAGGAGGGGAACTGTGTTAATACCTTTTTATGGCGGCTAAGTTGGTGGATAAGGACGATGAATAGCAGACAGGGGACTGCAGTTGCGATTAATACCCGGTAGAGAATTAACAAGGAGGCAGCTCATCTAGAATTTTCAACAGAAGCTGGTTGTGCGTCCTGCTGCCAAGGGTGTAGCGCGCCATTTTTGGCAGGCCAAAGGAGCTAAGCTCACGCAGAGCGATTCCCCTTTGAGCAATCCATTCCCAGATGCTGCTGATTTCCTGCTCCAGCGCGAAGCAGATGAAATTTGCCTGGGTGGGGTAGTTGAATATTCCACGCTTGTTCAATTCGGTCTCCAAGAATTTTTTTTCCGTGTGAACAAGTCTTAAGGTATTGCTTCGATGTTCAGTGTCGGTCAAAGCGGCCCTGGCGGCAGTCTGTGCCAGGGAATTCACGTTAAAGGGCATGGCAGCCTTGGCCAGTTCGCCGATAAGTTCTTTCCGTCCAACGGCATAACCAATTCTAAGGCCAGCCAGGCCATAGATTTTTGAGAAGGTACGAAGTATCAGTAGATTGGGGAATTCTTCCAACAGCGTCTTTGAGTTCGGGAAATCCTCGGCATCGGCGAAGTCCGCATAGGCCTCATCTAGCGCAATCACAATGTCGGAGGAAACCTTGCGGAGAAAACTCTTGAGTTCCTGGCTGCCGCGATAGGTGCCTGTCGGATTATTTGGATTGCACAGGAAAACCACCCTGGTATCCGAATTTATCAACTCTAACATACCTGGGAGGTTGTAGAATCCGAAGAGAAGTGGTGCTTCACGCATCTTGCCGCCAAATAGGCGAACCGCATATCGATACTGGCTGAAAGTCTGGCGGGCGCTAACCGCGTTGCAGTCTGGGTGGATAAGAGCTGCGGCAAGGAGAACAAGCAGTTCATCGCTTCCGTTTGCCGCAAGAACATTGTCCGCATCAAGTCCCCAGAGCTCTCCGATCTTGGAACGCAGTTTGACGCAGGCAGCATCTGGGTAGCGATGAATTTCGGAGAGTGTGTCTCTTATAGCCGTTAGGGCAAGGGGGGAGGGGCCGAGTGGATTTTCGTTCGAGGAAAGTTTTTCTGCTCTCTTGAAGGTTCGTCCGGGAGTGTAAACCTCCATTGAGGAAATGTTGAGTTTTGTTTTCATGCCTGCTGTATCCTCACAATTTCGTATGTAGCCTCCATTGCGTAATTGGTAGGTGAAGGGCGAAACCGGCGTTCGTGGATAGATTCAATTTCGGGCCATTGCCCACCGAATCGAGGAGTTGACATATCTCCGACTTTCCATTCGGAATGAACCGGGTATCAGCCTAATCGCCCTTTCCTGTCAATCTTGCTGCCTTTTGGGGAAAACTTTTTTCCGAAGGAAGAAAAAAGTTATACTCCGTAATCCTTCCAGTTGCCGATGATTTTGTGTAATGAATAGGGTACGGGGTTTCCTCCTTTCCCCGAACACCTCTAGAGATTCTTTCCTGGGCGTTACCTGCAAGATGCTGTCTTGTAGGTGGCGCTTTTTCGGCAGGATGAGAGACTGGCTATCACCTCTTTGTTTCATCGGTTTGAACTGATCTCTTTCAGGCATGGCTCCGATTTCTCAGTCTAGCTTTTTCATATCTGGATCCGCTGATGGATCGGCCGTTTTCATATAGTCGTGCTCCTTGTGAATGTGTGCAAGGTATTCTTCGACGCTCCAACCCATTCCGGTTTCGGTTACCATGGCAAAGGCCGGATCGGCATCGGGGCTGAGAACGCTTTTGAAACTGCGCATAAGTGCCACGGCATCGCGCTTAGTGGCCCCGGCAATCAAAGCGCTGGGCTTGGCTCCAACCCTTGGGCTCCCTCCAGGCCAGCGCCCCTCTGCTACAGCGGCCACTGCCTCGGCTGTATTCTGCTTGGCGACTAGTTCGGTAATTGGCGCCACTATGATTCTTGAAGCCTTACCTCCGGCGTCTTCGAAGGCCGAAAGTGCAGCCTGGGCGTCGCTGCGTGAAAAGCAATCCAGGAGCACAACAATTTTTCCATTATTCGGCATGGTCATATAATATTTGCTGAAACCTACTATTGCTAGTTATCTTAGGTAAGATAAGGAAAAATAAAGATGATGCAGGATCGCTACACAACAAAGAGCCGGGAAGCCTTGGAGATGGCCGCACAAATTGCCGAAGGTTCCGGACATAATCAACTGGATGTAGAACATCTTCTCAATGCCCTATTGCGCCAGGAAGATGGAATTGTGCCGCATTTGCTGTCCCGGATGGGAGTGAGTGCCGGCATTTTGGAGAAAGAGTTAGAGAGGATTCTGGAAAGGAAACCTCGCACCTACGGTGAAACGGTGCGAACTAGCATGAGTCCAAGATTGGCTAGGCTGCTCCGGCAGGCCGAAAAGGAAACCGACAAACTGAAAGATGAGTACATTTCCGTTGAGCATCTGCTGCTGGCCATGATTTCGGGAGATGCGGAGATGGGGAAACTCTTGAAGACTCACGGCGTAAATCACGATTCCCTGTTAAAGACACTGAAGGAGGTTAGAGGAAGTCTGAGAGTGAGCGATCAGGATCCTGAGGGTAAATTCCGTGCATTGGAAAAATACACTGTGGATCTCACTCGAATGGCGCTTCGAGGAAAGCTTGATCCTGTTATTGGCAGGGATAATGAGGTAAGACGGGTGATGCAGGTGCTGAGCCGGCGAACAAAGAACAATCCGGTGTTGATTGGCGAGCCTGGTACCGGCAAGACTGCCATTGTGGAGGGACTTGCCGGGCGGATTGTGGCTGGCGATGTACCGGATTCACTGAAGGAGAAGCGGCTGCTTAATCTCGATATGGGCTCCCTGGTGGCAGGTGCGAAATTTCGCGGGGAATTCGAGGAGCGTTTGAAGGGAGTGATTACGGATGTAAGCTCGCGCTCGGGAGATATCATCCTGTTTATCGATGAATTACACACGGTGGTAGGCGCAGGAGCTAGTGAGGGGGGCACGGATGCCTCGAACCTGCTGAAGCCGGCCCTGGCTCGTGGAGAGCTGCATGCCATTGGTGCGAGCACCTTGAACGAATATCGTAAATATATAGAGAAGGATGCCGCCTTTGAAAGGCGTTTCCAGCAGGTGCTGGTGGATGAGCCCTCGGTTGAGGATACTGTTTCAATTCTGCGCGGTTTAAGAGAGCGGTACGAGGTTCATCATGGTGTCAGAATTCGTGATGAGGCTCTGATTGCGGCTGCCGCTCTTTCCAAGCGCTATATCACTGGCCGCTTTCTCCCCGACAAGGCCATTGATTTAGTTGATGAGGCCGCCAGCCGAATCAAGATGGAAATTGAGAGCCAGCCGGTGGAATTGGACACATTGGAACGGCGTATACTGCAGCTTGAAATTGAGAAACAATCCCTGGAACGAGAGAGTGATGCCGCTTCCAAGAAACGTCTTGAAAGCCTTGGTAGGGAATTAGCGGATTTCTCGGCCTCTCGAGATGCCTTAAAAACCCAATGGGTTAACGAGAAGGAGGCGATTGAGAAGATCAGACTGATCAAGCAAAGGATAGAGGAGTTAAATCTCCAGTTGGGCATTGCCGAACGGGAGGGGAATTTGAGCCTTGCCGCAGAGATTCTTCATGGCAGGCTCCCGGAGACAAGGAAATCACTTGAAAAGGAGTCCGAGCGCTTGAAGGAGCTGCAGGGCGAAAACAGTCTGCTTCGGGAAGAAATTGGCGAGGATGATATTGCCCGTGTGATATCGGCGTGGACTGGAATTCCCGCTGCCAAGATGCTGGCCTCCGATAGGGAAAGATATCTTAACCTTGAGGGCATACTAAAAAAACGAGTGGTGGGTCAGAATGCTGCTCTTGCTGCTGTGGCCAATGCGGTGCGGCGTAATCGAAGCGGCATATCCGATTCTTCAAAACCCCTCGGTGTCTTCATATTTCTAGGTCCGACGGGAGTGGGGAAAACTGAACTGGCCCGAACCCTTGCGGCTTTTCTGTTCGATGATGATGGCGCGCTTACCAGAATCGATATGAGCGAGTACATGGAGAAATTTGCGGTGTCACGGCTTGTTGGGGCTCCTCCTGGATATGTTGGCTACGATGAGGGAGGACAGCTAACTGAGGCGGTTCGGAGGCGGCCATACTCGGTGGTGCTTTTTGACGAGATAGAGAAGGCTCATCCAGATGTATTCGATATATTGCTGCAGTTGCTGGACGATGGGCGCCTCACTGATAGCCAGGGTCGGATAGTCAGTTTTCGCCATTCGATAATAATTATGACTAGCAATTTGGGCTCGGATATGATTCTGGACAAGGGAGTAAACGATACCACCCGGGCCGCCCTGAATGAGCGCATGAGGATTGCGTTCAAACCTGAATTCTTAAATCGCATTGATGAGACAATTGTATTCGAATCCCTAAAACTCGAGCATATATACCGAATTCTGGAGCTCCAGATCACTCATCTTGCCAAACGGCTAGAGGAGAAGAAAATTGCCCTGGAATTCACGGAAAATGCCAAGAAGCTAATCAGCTCAAGGGGATATGAACCGGCCTTCGGTGCACGGCCGCTTCGGCGCAGTCTACGGGAACTGGTTGAAAATCCGCTGGCCAAATCCTTGTTGGCAGGTGAATTTACTGAAGATGACAGGGTTGTTGTGAGCACGCAGGGGAAGAAAATCATCTTCACTAAGGCGCTGCCCGGCACCTAGCAGCTATTTGACTTCGTGGTGGAAGGCCCCATCCCAGTTTGGCGGCGGGCTCATGATGAATCTGCTGCAGCGGTCGATAAACAATTGGAGAAGTCTGTTGTCGGGGTGTTTTTTTTGGGTGATTTGGAAGCTTTTTTTTGCTTCCGGGAAATCGCCTTCGAAGTAGAAATTCCGACCCTTCTCGAAGTTTTCCCACATCTCAATGGTTTCATCCTCCAGCGTATCTGCCACCGTGAATATGCTTATGGGGTTGGTGCTGCCAACAACCAGCACCCTGTCCAGCAAAACGGTTTCTATCCTCTCATCCAGAGAATTTCTAACCCTGTCTGAAATGATCATTGGAGTCCGATAATGCTTGGAAAGACTTTCGAGCCGCGAAGCTATATTTACGGGCTCACCGATTACCGTGTAATCCATTTTCTTGTCTGAGCCTATGTTGCCGGCGGTAACCTGGCCATGATGTATTCCGATTCCGATCTCGAATTCGCCAATTCGGAGCTCTGTCTGCTCTCTGTTGAAATCCTTAAGGCAGGAAAGCATCTCAACACCTGCCTTAACGGAGTTCAGTATGTCATTTTCGCACTTTTCAGGAACCCCGAACAAAGCCATGATTGCGTCGCCTATGTACTTGTCGGTGATACCCCTGTGCTTATCAATTATGTTCACCATCCTTTCAAAATATCGATTAAGGGAATTGACAAGCTGATCAGGCTCCATACTTTCAATGATTGAGGTGAATCGGCGAATATCGGAGATCAGAATTGTTACCTGCTGGAATTCGCCTACCAGGAGATCCTTGCCGGCGCGTTCTATGTTCTTGTCTATCACCGATTGGGGCACATATTTCTGGAATAATACGCGGAGGCTTTGTTCCTGTTCCCTTGCCTCCTCCGTTTCTATTTGGGCTTTGACGGCCCTTCTTCTGGCTATAACACTGCGCAGGGCAAAATTTTTGACATTTTCGTTGGCCTTGTGGAGGTTGGCAGTCATCCGATTGAAGGAGTGAGCCAAACGGCCGATTTCGTCGTTGTGCAGGATTGGAATCTGAATTTCGAGGTCCATGGTCTGGGTAATATGTTCGATTGAATTCGTCATTTTTTCGAGGGGTTTGATGACTGTCCTGGTGGCTATAACCAGGAAGACCAGGGAGAGGCTTAGAGAGAGGACGGCTATGATGCCGATAATGATACTGTTACGAATTACCGGGCTGTAGAAGGTTTTCCATTCCTCGGTTACATAGACGGTCCATTCCCACGGTTCGAAATATTGGGAATAGGCTATTCGGCGAATCTCATCGACGATAAGGAATTCTGTCCATTTTTCTTCTTGGATAGAATCCGGGGTTTCTGCAGCGGCAGATGTCCCATCTTCGTCTTGTGGGCTGGAAATTGCGTTTGGCGAATTCAAGTCGGTGCTCATCACAAATTCCCCCGATGCATCAACCGCAAAGATCAGTTCGTTTGGAGAGCGGATCAGGCTTCTTGCAAATCCGGAGATGGTTTCCTTCGCGGCATCCTGATACTGCGGCTTATCTTCCAGGTTGTTTGATATAAGTATATTCCACTGAGCTTCAATATAGTTGTTTAGAGTTTGAGATTTGAACTGTAAGAGGTTAGAAGCAACAGTTGTGATACCGGACTTAGATGATAAGTGGGAAACAAAGGCGGCAAGAATCAAAGGCGCTATGATTAAAGGCAAAACCACAAATATTATTTTTGGACGAATGTTCATTTATATTTCAATATAATGGGAAAGGTGGAGTAGTGGAATGAATAATATGAAAGGAAGCAATAAAGTGAACAAAAAAGACACTGCATCGTTCAACGTTTCGGATTACGAAGGGACACATGAAATTTCTCCGGAGGAAAGACAGGAAATTCTGAACTCGATTGAGGAAGCGCTAGTGCGGGAACAAAAAGGTTCTGATGGTGGTACTCCATTAGTGGATTTTGGTTCTGTAAGGCCAGTGGTGAAAAGGTTTTCGACACCGCTTCCCGTCTGGATGAATATCGGAGCCTTGCTGCTGCTGGGAGTTAGCTCCTTTGTCATGTGGAAGTTCTTAGGAACAAGGCGTAGCTCAGAATCCTTGGTCTCAACCGGCATTATCTCCACCGAAGGGTTGATTGTAGAACGGCTGCGGGAAGACACTCAGGCTGAACTTGATGCCAAAAACAGGGAACTTGAAAAAATTCGGAAGAGATTGGGGGTTATTGAATCGGAAAGACTTGAAATTGAAGAAAAAATCGAAGGTAGGCTGGCAATACTGGAGGAGGAATTGCTAATCGAATCTCGAAGGGATTCGGAGAACGAGCGGAAAAGGTTGATTGCCGCCGGAGTCTTTGGGGATCAACTGCAAAGTGACTTGGCCGATTACGAAGCGGCGGTGCGGAAAGAGATGGAGCTGAGGCTAGCTGAGTCTAGAGTCCAACTGGGGAATGAGTTTGGAGGTCTTATCGCCGAGCTTGATGCGCAGCGCAGCGTATATGAGAATCAGGTGAAAAATTATAATGCGGAGCTAAGACGCCTTACGGAGGAGGTGGCAAACCTGGAATCTGAAATCCAATCTCTTGCACAAAGTGAAGCCTCAGAGGCACGGCGGACATTAGAAGAGCTCCAGGCGCGCAGAGAGAATGAGGATGGAATCCGTGTTCAAATCGCGGCTTATTATGAGGGGATAAGGAATAATTGGAGGGAAGGCAACACAGCGGCAGCTATTGAATTGCTTGAGTCACTGAGCTCCTATCTTGGTGAACCTGGAATAAGGCGGAGCGAGGCGGTTCGTAAAGATCAAAACGTAAATAGCTTCCTTATTGCATCTCTAAGACGATTGATTGATCTGGAAGAAAATGTCAACGATATGAGAGTCAGTGCTCACGAGGAGGCTGCCTTCGGACCAGAAGATTTAGAGCTGGCAAAAAATGAGGCCTTCGCTGCAGCTTCCAGAGAGAGCAGAGTCCTGGAGGAGCGTCTATCTACCTTGCTGCTTGCACTGGACAGCCTTAGAAATAACTACGCCGCATTGTACAATACTGCTTCAGCGAGTAATAGTGGGAGCTCGACACGCATTGTCTATCTGCTTAACGATAAGCTCCAGATCAAATCCGATTTGGAACCCTCGGCTCATACACTTCTGGATACCTTCGTGGAATCGACGAACGCCCTGAAGATAGATAAAACCCGCGAGCAAATGTATGGAGAATTTCTAGGGGCGATAGATGGACTGATATTGGAATCAAAACTATAATCGCGTCGGAATACCTTAATCCGAGTTGATTAGTATCTGAATTCCGTTCCGATATTCAAGGCTATACCGGTAATGTGTGAGGTGTTCGGGACGATGACGCCAATTTTTTCAAATGCGTTATGTAATTCAGTTTCCACGAATACACCCAAAGCATCGGCAAGTCTAATGTCAACTCCAAGAGTTGCATCGACATAGGGAACAATTCCAGCCCGATCCTCCTTATGGCTATAGGAGTATTTGAATAACCAGGCTCCCCCAACTCCACTTGCAAGATAAGGGTGGAACTTTCGACTTAGGGTATATGCAAGCTTGATTTCAGCTGCCAGCGGAACCATCGTAATATTGGAACAAGAGGAATCATCGACGCAGATAGATGGGGTGGAAATCCAAATCAAACCGACCTTGATACTTGGATTCAGCAGAAATTTTTCCAGGAATACCATATAGCCGAAGCTCACATGGCCTCCAAAACCCAATTTCGCGATTCGATTAGACTCGAGTATCGGAACAAACCTTGAAAAATTCAAACCCAGATTCCATTTATTCTTTAAGATCTTTTCCTCTGTTTGGATAGTTTTTTTCATTTTCCGAGTAATGAGCGTGTGAACAGCGTTCTGAATTTCGGTGTCCAGCCTCAGAGAAAGTGGCCCCTCCCACTTGGCTTCGGTAATTGTACCTCCCCTATCAGCTCTGATTTGTATCACCTCGAACGATACTGAAAGGTTAGCTCCGATCATTTCGTACGAGGCTCTTATCATGTAATCGGAGGTATGCAGCTCACCTAACACAAAATCATCCAATTCCAATTGTGTGAGTATGGAAGATTTGATTACTTTTTCGAGTTCACTTTCTCCGTGCGATTCGGGGCCGATCATCACCGTACTGACCAGTGCCGGGCGAGTTCCTTCCTGACTTGAAATGGCGATGGGAATCAGTAATACGAGCAGTATCATCAGGTTAAAACACCGGAAACTGCGCATAGCTATCCCTCCTCGCCGGCTTACCTCTTAAGATAGGAAAGGTTATTGGGCAGCACGACATTGTTGCCAAATTTGTCTTCTCCGTAGCCGCTGTCTGCCAGCGCTTTGATATCCTCAAGAACTCTGATGTCGCCCTGAAAACGCACCGTATCCCCACTTATGATGTCGATTTTGCCTGTAGCCAAATATACAACGATGGCTCGTTTAATGAATTCACCCAAAGTCTCACTTACATGCGGCTCTATATCGTCGAATGAAAAGTTGTTGTCGTAAATCATTATTTTCTGTTTTTCCAATAAATCCAAAAATACCGCTCTGAGAATCTTCCTCATCAGCGTGGCTTCATAGCTTGCTCCGGCGTCATTTTTTACGAGCCTATGGGCCAGAGAATACTTGGTTACCGCATCTCGCTTGTACTGATTGAGCTTCTCGTTAGCGCGAAAGAGCTCCAGTGGAAATGAAGCATCATAAACTGTTTCATCAAATTTCATTTTAACTTCGCTGCCGTAATGCATGATTATCTTGGCGATGAGTGTGGAGGGGCGGACATGGAAGCCACGGTAATTGGGAATGGGAACTTCAATCTCACCCTGGACAGCGTAGGATTGCAGGATATTCTTGCAGAGTTCCTGGGTTATTTTGATGTATTTGTCTGCAAATGCTATGAAGTACTCAATAATAATTGTGAGCAGCCTCTTGTTTGCAATGGAGGATTTCAAATTGGTATTCCAGTTTGACAGGGCATGGCGTTCATAGAAGTGCACCAGTGTTACAACCGTGTCCAACAGATGGAAAACAACGCTTATCTGCCCCCTCAGAACAGGTAAATTCCCATCGGATTCAGCAAGATCTGATGCCGATAGATAGGTGTCGTACATCGACTGAAGATTATGAAAGTCATTTGCAACATGCCGCAGCTTAACCTCGCTTATCGTGTCCGGTATGCAGCCGTGATACTGCTCTGGTTTCAATCTCTCATGCACATCAAGCCAATCGCATTTCTCAGCTAAATTAAGAAATCTGGTTGCAAGATTAACCGCCGTATCCCGCGAATTCCCAGCGGTTTTTCGCCCCAGGTTTGATGCCAGTTTTCTATCAACAGGCGTATTCCTGAACCTGTACTCCTCCTCGGGGACAAGCATCTCATTGAGTTTCATGCGTCTTGCTGTTTCTACAAAGTTGCCCGACGCGTCCGAAAAAATCCCAAGCAATGCAAACAACGACTCTCGTGTGGCGGAGATAAAATCGTCCTCCACCTTCAGTAAATTGTATCCCCTAATCGAATGATATATATGAAACATGTTGTAAATAACCCGGCTAAATGCCTTTGCGACAGCGGATGCCATGCGCACGGGGGCCCAGTATTCGTTTTTAGGAGCACCAAATGCGTCGAGTAGCTCCTCACATTTGGAGGCCTCAAGAAGAATGCGGCCAACCATGTGCCGAGGAATCTTATCAGGCGGGAGCCTTGATATGAGTAGTGAAAGCGATATGAAATCTGCTAAATCGGGTTGTATGTAGGGCCCGAAATCCTCATCTTTGATAATTTGCATTTCCCTGCTCTTGGTGGTACTTATCTTAGAGTAATTTTGCAATACAAGCATCAAATAATTTATCAATTTCCCGCTGGAAAATCCGGGGTCAATAACCGACACCAAGAAGCACCCCCGGCAATCTTGTTGGCGTTTGGGGATTGCTGAGATTTACAGTGATAGCGTCTAGGTTAGATCCAAAGTAGAATCGATTCAAAGATTGGAGTTGGAAGGTTGATGTGAGCAAATTGTGGTCCAAGGGAACGAAACTCGATATTGCAATTGAAAAATTCACCGTCGGCAACGATCCTATCCTGGATAGTCGCCTGGTCAGGGCCGATGTGCTGGGAAGTTTGGCCCATGCCAGGATGCTTGCGGCGGTAGGCCTCCTGGAAGGGAAGCAACTCAAAACCATTCAAACTGGATTGCGGACCATATTGCACGAGCAGCAAAAAGGGAAATTCAAGATTAACGTTTCGGATGAAGATGTGCACACCGCAATCGAAAATCGTCTCGTAGAGCTAATCGGCGAAGAAGGAAAGCGCATCCATCTTGGACGAAGTAGAAACGATCAAATTTTAACCGCAATGCGCATCTGGATGCGTGATTACCAGCTAAATCTAGTTTCCAAAACGGCCGTGCTTGTTCAGCATCTGATCGACTTCGCGCATAAGCACAGGCTTACACCAATGCCGGGACACACGCATATGCGGGCTGCGATGCCCTCCTCCGTGGGCCTCTGGGCTGGGAGTTTCGCTGAACTTCTGCTGGACGACCTTGAAGGACTTTCAGGTCTTTTTTATTTTTTTGATCAATGTCCGCTAGGCTCTGGTGCGGGTTTTGGTACTCCACTGCCGCTTGACAGGGAACTCTGTGCGAGACTTCTTGGTTTTCAGAGGGTACAGGTGAATGCGGCCTATGGTGGACTTTGCCGTGGGAAATTCGAATCCCGCCTTGTAGATATCCTTGAGCAGATTGCGATTAGCCTCTCCAAGCTTTCCCAGGATTTGATCCTGTATTCCATGCCTGAGTTTGCGTGGTTCGACATTCCCGAAGAACTATGTACCGGCTCGAGCATCATGCCTCAGAAGAGGAATCCGGATGTACTGGAATTAATGAGAGCCAGGGCCGTATTGGTTGGAGCAAGGGCAGGCCAGATTAAGGGAATCATCCGCGCTCTTCCCTCAGGATACAATCGAGATTATCAAGAAACAAAGGATCCGACGATGAATGCCGCTGATATCTTGGAATCAATGGTTGAAATCGGTATCCTCGTCATTGAGAAATTGGGAGTGAACAAGGAAAATTTGCTGAAATCATTCAAACCCGAAATCTTTGCCGCCGATGCGGCCTTCAGTTTGGCCGCGAGAGGAATACCATTTAGGGATGCTTACAGGATGGTGGCGAAGAACCCTGGGGATCACAGGACAGGTAGCCCGCTCTCGGCGATTAAGGACAGAACCGGCATAGGTTTTCCAGGCAACCTCGCCCTTGAACGGGCGCAAAACGCATTAGATAGGATAGTACTCAAAAATGAAAGAAATCAGAAAAGAACTCTGGCCGCGCTAGAAGCGCTCACGGCCCAGTAGGACTTCTTCTGCCCCGCGGGATGCTCCGGCTTTCGATTTCGCTCTCGAATTCATTCCTTACCGTGTAATCTGAGCCGCTTTAGAATAAATGCCCTCAGCTCAGCATCCAAATTGCCC
>Ga0209781_1000044_pt1 | contig 31300 bp, 40 predicted proteins | sample WorMetHERISLAND1_3_FD_187386 | JGI IMG/M metagenome (GOLD analysis project Ga0209781, IMG submission 187386) | Marine gutless worms symbiont microbial communities from Max Planck institute for Marine Microbiology, Germany - Olavius albidus HERON... | ecosystem: Host-associated > Annelida >...
CGTCTCCAGCGACCCCTGCTCCTGCAGCTGCTCCCGAAAACGCCACACCGTGGTGGCATCCGGAATGCGTCCTCGATGCCCAAACCGAGAAAACGGGCAAACGAGAGCCGATCGCGGATCCGGTACTCTACCTGCTCGTCGGCCAGGTTGTAGAGGGTCTGTAAGATCAGCATTTTGAACATCAACACCACGTCGAACGGCTTATGCCCCACGTTGGATTTGCGCGCCTTCTCGTGTACTGGCTCGAGCAGGAGACGCAAAGCGCTCCCATGGAATCGCGGCGGTCAGCCACTCCAGCGGGTCGCCCAGTTGGCTGAGGCCTGTAACCGGTTCTCACGATCAGAGAAGCTGCGCTGGCCCATGGTTTCCCCCTCAACGAGCATTTATCTTTGGACGAGCAGGAGTTTAGCCTCCGATAGCCCCCAAACAAGAAGCAATTTTGCAAGGTGCCTTTAAGATTTACGGAATTTCCTAGTTTAAGGTCTTGACATTGACTGACAGGATACGCAATGGGATCACAGGAAAATAAGTTGATCAATCTCTATATTGAACTCAGAGACGGCCTCCGGGACTTGGAGGAAAGATTCTATACAATGATCCCTATGTATCACAGAGATTACACGGACTCTCCAGAGGATTTCGCCCATGAAATGACCTACAAACGATATTGCAAGGCGATGGACGAAAGAGAAAGGGCTGAAGACGCCATATATACTCTGGAAAATACGGTCTATCCACGCTTTGACATTGATGATATAGATCATCTGGAAGACGCCGATCTGGAATGGATGAGCCTGGACGCCGGAGAGCTGGAGGATATCAAGTGTCTTATGGAGAAGCTGACCAGGAAGGCGGAGAAACTCGAAGCCAAATGGAAGAAAAAAAGCCAATTATTGATCGAATATTATACTCCATGCTTTAATCTCCAAAAAAACTAGAATCGGAGCATCGCCATTTTTCGCGGAACCCGAAATGGGGTCCGTCCGATTTCGGGTGCAAACAATGGGGCGACGGCCATTGCCTTCGGCGGCCCGCGTTCGTCCTGCGTCCGTCCCGGCGCGCACTCCGCGCGGCACCCGGACTCCCGCAATGACTTGACGCCGTGTCGCATGGCTTGGCATTTCGTCTCCGCCGGCGCTCACGCGCCGCACTACAGGTCGGCAGACGGTAAGCTGCTCCCCACCGCCACCCTGGTTCGACTGGAGATGCCGGATGACTGGAGCGCCCTGACCTCGGGCTGTGCCCAGCTCGTCACTATTACCCGCCCGCGCAACCTCGTGGCTTGACCCCGCATGCAAATCCCATCAGGGCGGGCGCGGAGCGTGTAGGTTGAGCACGTCGGATCAAGGACGATCCGGCGCGCCCAACATCAGCATATCGTTGGGCACGGCGCACTATCCTAAAGATGCGGTTCGCGCGGGGAGAGTGTGCACCGACCAGCAAGCTTGGAACCACTGCGTTCACCAGCATCCTACGGCTTTGCCCAACCTCGTATGTTCTGTTTCTGAGGGAGAACCAAGGATCAGGTATAAAGGGAATTGATGGAGAGAACCTGCAGCAAAACCGTTACTTTGGTCATCTACCGTGATGGCCGCATGGGAAAGCCTGGCGAATTCAAGAAGACCCCCCAGGGCCACGCGCCCCTGAGCAACCACCTGCGTAAGGCGAAGGTGAGCCATGTCTGCCTAGAGGCCACTGGCCAGTATCACCTCGCCCTCGCTCTGGATGACGCTGGGCTGGCCCGCATGGTGATCAACCCCAAGGTCGCTAAACGCTTCGCCGAGGTGATGCAGACCCGCACCAAGACCGATGCCGTCGATACCGCGGTGTTGGCTCCGTTCGCCCAGCGCATGCCCTTCACCCTGGCAGCGCCCCGACGACCTGGCACTGGCTATCCGCGCCTGCGCGCGCCACATCGCAGCGCTCAACCAGCTCCGCACCCAAACCAAGAACCAGCTCCATGCGGCGCAACAAACCACGACGACCCCCGACTTCCTGATCGCTAGCCGGCACCAGAGCACCACCCACTTCGACGCTCAGATCGAGTGCCTGCGCCGCCAGGTCCTCGACCTCATTCGGCGGATGAATCGCTCCGGCAATCCTGCAAGCTGTTCGTCAGCGCCACCGGTATCGCCGCCGCCAGTGCCATCCAGCTTCTCGGTGAGCTGCTGGTCTTGCCCGACGACATGCGCGCCAAGCAGTGGGGCGCCATGGCCGACCTCGATCCACGCCAGCACCCGTCCGGCTCCAGCGTGAGCAAAAAGCCCCTATCCAAAGCCGGGAACCGTTACTTGCGGATCGCCCTCTATATGCCCGCTCTCAGCGCCGCTCGCCATGACCTCAATATCAGGGCCTTCTACCGCCATCTTATCGACACCCAATCCAATTTATAGGTCAGTGGTCACTTTTTGAGAATTAGAAGGCATTTTGGTCTTGCACAGGAACAGCGTATCTACAAAATCATGTTTTCGGAGGAATTTATACGTGCTCGCCCTGAAAATCCCGTTCGCTTTACCGGCTCCTTATGACTATTCTACTGTCCGCGTGGGCAGGTCGAAAGCAGCCATAAGTGAATGAATAAACCAAAATTACCGCAGGTCCTTACCCGCGAAGAGCTCGACCATGACGAGGAACGCGCGCGGTCCTGATCGAGCGAGGCGGAAGAACGGGATTCTAACCGAGACCGGGAGGCACCAGGGCAAGGTCAGGAAGAATCGGCGCTGTGAACGATTCATGGAGATCGGTTACCTGTCCGGAAGAACGAGCGGCGGCGGTTCCACCTCCTGAGGGATGGTGGTAAGACCTTGGTCAGCCTGATCGGGGTACAGTCGAATCAGTATCCGCGCGCCCTGGATCTGGGCCGGCGCTTCTGCGCCGCCGGTCTGCCGGTGGTGATCGGCGGCTTCCATGTCAGTGGCTGTCTGGCCATGCTCGAGGAGATGCCGGTGGAGCTCAGGGAGGCCCTGGACGCGGGGATTAGCCTGTTCGCTGGCGAGCTGGAGGGCCGTTGGACGACCTGTTGCGCGACGCCGCACAGGGTCGGCTGCGGCCCGTTTACGATTTTCTGAACGACCTTCCCGATATGCGCGGCACGCCCACGCCCTATCTGCCGCCGGATCGGGTGCGTCTGACCATGGGCAAGCGCTCGAGCTTCGGTGCCGGTCGCGGTTGCCCGTATCTCTGCAGCTTCTGCACCATCATCAATGTCCAGGGCCGCAAGTCCTCGGCACCGCACGCGGACGATGTGGAGCGCCTGATACGTGCCGGCGCCCGGGACGGGATCACCAATTTCTTCATCACCGACGACAACTTCGCCCGCAACCGCAACTGGGAGGCGATCTTCGACCGGCTGATCGCGCTACGCGCGGCGGGTATGGAGCTCCGGCTCATGACCCAGACGGACACGCAGGCTCACCGGATCCCGGACTTCATCGAGAAGGCGGGACAGGCGGGGGTCACCCGCACCTTCATTGGCATGGAAAGCATCGCTCCCGATTTCCTGAAGGGCGCGCGCAAGGGACAGAACAAGATCACCGATTACAGGGCCCTGCTGCAGGCCTGGCATCGCGCGGGCGTGCTGACATACGCGGGCTATATCATCGGCTTTCCGAACAATGCGCCGGAATCCGTACGCCGGGATATCGAGATCATCAAGCGCGAGCTGCCCGTCGATATCCTGGAGTTCTTCGTCCTGACGCCCCTGCCGGGCTCCCAGGATCACCAGCGCCTGGTCGTAGAGAAAGCACCGCTGGATCCCGACCTGAACAACTATGATACTCGGCACGTGACCACGGACCATCCGCGGATGTCCAAGGCGGAATGGGCGGCTGTTTCGCGAGGCCTGGGAGCTGTATTACACTGACGAGCAGGTCGCTACGGTGCGGCGTCGCGCACGCGCCTGGGGCTATGATCCCGAGAACATGATGGCCAAAAGCTGTTCGCCTTCCATGCCCCGGTGGTCTATGGGGGTATGCACCCACTGGAGGGCGGATTGATCCGGCGCAAGGTACGGCGGGGGACCGCCGGCCGGGGCTCCCGACCGAGAACCCGCTGCTCTTCTATCCCAGGCTTGCCTGGGGATACCTGAACAAATACACCGGCGCCTTCCTCATGCCTCGGCGTTACCGGCGGATCCTGGCCAGGGTCTTAGCGGACTCCGACCCGGAGGCCTATCCGGATATCGCCATGGCGCCCATCGAGCAGGGCGAGGAAGACAGACTGGCGCTCTTCACGGCCACCGCCTCGGTCCAGGAATTCGTGAACAGGCGGCGTGTGCTGGCCGCTCGGCGGAGTGGGGCAGGGGCCGCCTGATGGCAGGGTAACATCCGCGATCACCCATCCCGCCCCCTCAGCTCGCCGCAAAGGGTCCGCCGGTCCGTTCATGCCGCTTATCCCGATGGTCCGGGGCAGCCCGCGCCGATGTCTCGCCTTGGGTAGCTGACAGCTGCGCTGGCCGAGGCACACTCGGCACGGCGAAGATTGGGTTACCAGCTTTCAACCCCAGGAGTCTGATCATGCCAGCTGATAATGAAGACAGGAACAGTGTCGTAACGACCGATCCGAACGATCGTCGTATATCACCCGGTGCCCGATTGATCACTGAAGAATTGACAAGGGGATTCGATCAGCTGAAAAAGTAAATGGAAAATAGCGAGAGATTGACCGGGCGGAAAACGGAGCGGACAAACAAAGCAATTATATGGATGATTTTTATTGTCCCAATACGTTAGTAAAAGCTATGCACTTTAGTGCAAGACTTTCAGAATACTCTCGTTCATGGGGTCTTACAGCAAATCATCTGAAATGATTCAAGAGTATCTTGATCATCATGATAAGAACCAGAATCATAATGATGATAAGTTTTGCGCGGAATGACTATCAGCCATTGGCTTTAAGTCGGCTTCATCCGAAGCACCGACTTTCAGTCGCAGCATAGTGATTTCGAGTCAATGCTTTCAGTTAGCTTCAGCCAAAACGCCGCTTTCAGCCGCGAATCATACTATGGACTTTAGTCCATGATGGTTGATTTTTGTTATCTTCTCCGCCTTTGCCTTGCCCGCCATCGCTAAATTCATGTATGATTTGAATGAGGCAATGGAAGAAATGACCGTTTATATGAGGACGATGAACGACAGTATGCTTGTTATGCGGGGCAGTATGCTGGTCATGAAGGACAGCATGACGGGAATGGGTGACGACATGGCCGGCATGCGCAGGAACATGTCCAGCATGGATGAGAACATGACGATGATGACTAAGGGGAACCTTGAAAAATCCAGTTTTTCGGTGTGCTTTATGAATAGTTGCTGAGATACCTCCGTGCTGATGCCGCATGAGGAGATCAATGTGGACAATTCCCTGTAGCTCGTGTTGCCCGGCAGCCTGTTCGGCCTCCCGTTGGTCACTTCAGGCGGTGGCAGGTGCACCCGCCCTGTCTTTGGTGAGCCGCAGATAGCGCACCAAGTTGTAGGTCAAGTTCATCAAGCCGATCTTCACTTTAGCCTGCGCCAAGCCAACGGTGCGGATGAATTTCCTCCTCATGCTGTTTTCTTGGAAGCTGAAGACGTGCTCGACACGGGAGCGGATCTTGGAGCGCGTGCGATTGTTCGCCTGCTGCTAGCGCTTGGTTGCACTGACCTTCGCCCATCCACATCTTTTTGCGCCCGTTTCGCCCCACGCCCGTCTTGGGGAAGCTTACCCGCCTTGATCCGGCGGTTCTCCCCTCGCGGTGATTGCGGGGAATCGGCACCGCAACGATGGAAGCATCAATGATCCCTGCCTGGCTTCGAAGCCCTCCGCCGCCAGGAAATCGTCAAAGCGGTCGAACACCGTCTCCAGCAACCCCTGCTCCTGCAGCCGCTCCCAAAAACGCCACACCGTGGTGGCATCCGGGACTGCGTCCTCGATGCCCAAACCGAGAAAACGGGCAAACGAGAGCCGATCGCGAATCCGGTACTCTACCTGCTCGTCGGCCAGGTTGTAGAGGGTCTGTAAGATCAGCATTTTGAACATCAACACCATGTCGAACGGCTTACGCCCCGCGTTGGATTTGCGCGCCTTCTCGTGCATTGGCTCGAGCAGGGAACGCAAGCGCTCCCACGGGATCGAGGTGGTCAGCCGCTCCAGCGGGTCGCCCAGCTGGCTGAGGCCTGTAACCGGTTCTCACGGTCAAAGAAGCTGCGCTGGCCCATGGTTTCCGCCTCAACGAGCGTTTATCTTTGGACGAGCAGGAGTTTACCCTCCGATAGCCCCCAAACAAGCAATTTTGCAAGGTGCCCTAATAACATGAAGAGTATGGACGGCAGCATGACCACCATGAACCAGACCATGCAGGCGATGACCGGTCATGTCCCCATGATGGATCTCGGCATGCGCAACATGAACTACTCGGTGCACGAAATGGATCACACCATGAGGCATCCCATGCAAAGCATCGGCAACATGGTTATTCCCTGGCGTTAGTGATCCCGGTAAAGGGTACCTTAAAAAATTCCGTCCCTGGAATCTTTTCGGATATGGAAAACAAGAATGAATCTTTCAGAAAACGGAGGTTGGAACGGTGGGTAGTATCGGGATACGCAAAAAAGAGCTGAAAAATAATCTCCGGGATCCGATCCCCTGGTTGGCGGCCGCCCTAGCCGGGTTGGCTTACTTCCCGTTTCTCTTTGCTACTCAATGCCTGTATCCGCTCAGCGTCCACGGGTGGGAAATCATCAGTAAATGGCACGGAGCGATTTCCGATATGGGATATTGGGAGCTTCAGGCCCGCTGGTATAAAACACACCTGGGGCGTTACACGGCCGTGGCGCTGGGAACCACCTGGCCGTATTGGTATAATCTGACGGCGTTTCGGCTCCTGGCCCTGATCGATCTGCTGCTGATTCCCATCAGCACCTGGTGGTTACTTTGGAGCATGATGCCCGGCCGCTCCGCCACCCTTGATCACCGTGCTGGTGCTCGCGCTCTATCTGCACCAACTGAGCAATACGTACGATAGCTTATTAAGATTCAACGCCTCATCCCCTATCATATAGGCCTGATTGCCACGCTGTTGTCTACGGACCTCCTGATCAGGCAGCTGAAATTACCCAAGCCTGATCGGCTCGCCTGGTCCGGAGTCGTCGTTCTCGGTGTCTTCACCATCAGGACCAACGAGATCAGCATGGTACCGTTGCTGGGGGTCACTACGGTAGTCATACTGATCCGGTATCACTACTGTCCGGGGAAATTATTAAGGGTCTAGATAAACTTTAGCATCTTCAGGTGTCTGCTAAGGTTATGTTATGCAAGGGGAAAAACAGGTATTTTAGGCGTTCACGCCTTTCGGAAGCCAAATTCAGACTGATCATGCGCTATGTTTACGCATGATCTACCGGCCTCGAAACTCAGCCGCGCTGAGTGATGGAAGCCGCCTGACAATCAATCAACGGTTCTTTAAGCTACGACCTAGGATCGCCCAGCTTTGTGACGTCTAATCGCCTTTTTCCGGCGAGGTTGAAGGGGATGAATCCTCTTTTGGCGCCCGCCGTGTTCGGGGAAAAAAGGGGCGTGGAGCCGGGGGTAAAACAATCATCTTCGGAATCCTGGAACGGCAGGGAAAGGTCTCACGGAGATCGTCCCGGATGCCTCCAAGAAGCCGCTGCAGGCCGCGATTCAGGGCCAGGTAGCCCTCGAGAGCATCATCCACTCGGATGGCTGGAGTGGCTACAATGGGTTGGTAGACATGGTTTATGAGAAACATCTCCGCGTCCATCATGGTAAAAACGAATTTGCGTGAGGCAATTGCCATATCAACAGCATTGAGTCATTCCGGTCATATGTTAAACGGAGGTTTGCAAAATTCAAGGGCATTCCCAGACATACGTTTCATCTACACCTCAAAGAATGTGAATCCAGATTTCATCATCGAGAGGAAAATCTCTATGATAAAATACTCTCTCTGTTGAGCGAAAATCCTCTCTAAAGTTATCTAGACCCCAGTATATTTACTTCGAGCGTTTGCCCATCTATCTCCGGATACTCTTCGCCTGTTTACTCATCTTTTCCATGATCTCGGTACTTGCCCCGGCAACTTCGCGCGCATGGAGCTATACGCAACCACTGGGAATCCTCTGTCTGCGCTGTGGTAATCACTAGGGGTCAGCATCTACCTTTGGAAGGGCCGTGGATCCGATATTTTTTACGGTGATGATTCTCTGGTTCGGTACGATTTCCGCATTATTCGAATCATATGGACAATGACTGCAATTGCGGGCCAACACCTGTTTATTGATCTCGATTCCATTGAGTGCTTTTCTCGTACTCCATCTGTTTGCCGACGGCCTAGGAGTAAACCGACAGACCCCGAGAGCGAAGGCCGCCTTTTTGGACTTAATACAGGTAGATTCCAACATCGGAAAAGGGTGGCTGCAGATCATAGACGGTACAGCCTTGCGGTACGCCAGGGAAATGGAGAGAACAGGAGAAATGGTCAGGCAATGCAAGACGGATATCTGCGTGGTGACTCCCCCGACTGCTGTGAATTTTATCGGCTATGATCCTCTCTATGATCGGCTACGGGGCCGTGGAGACCCCTGGCCCCCCCTGCGTCAGGCTGGTTATTTATGAGAAATAATGCGTTTTCACCCTCTACCCCACCGAGGGAGTCGCAAAAGACTGTGACCGGGAGCGCCGCCTTCCAGGCGGCAGGCGTCGCTGAAGCGCCGACCCGGGGATACCTCCTTGCTCTCTCGCCGGCCGGTACCCGCGGAAGCTGGCAAGATGTCGGCGCTCCCAGGGGCTTAGAGTGAGGGGGTTAAAAAAGACATATGATTCGAGGTCGTGCGTAATATCGTGGGGAAATCGTCGCCAAGGTAGGATCGGGGGTTTGCCTTGATCGAGGCGCTGGTAACGGCCTTTATGTTGGCGCTCGGCCTCTTTGCCGCCAACAAGCGCCATTTCCTGCTCCGGCTCGAAGCGACCCGTCTTCAGGAGAACCAACGCTTTATGGTGCAATTTCTCACCCGCGACATCCGGGGTGCCGGTTACCGCGGCTGCGCCGAAGACAAGGGACCCTTTTTTAACACCCTGAACGCCCGAGTGCCCTGGAGAATGTTTTCCGAACCGGTATCGAGGACTTTGACAATGTGCCGGAGACACTACCGGGGCCCTTGGCAGGCACCTTTGCAGGTGCGCGCCGGGTGCTGATCACGAGCACCGACGTGCTGATGGTGCGGGGACCCGAAGGCGATGCCTCCGGGGTGCGCGCAGAGAGCACCGGCACACAGGTCTTCGCGGTCATAAGGTCTCGGAAGAGCAACGCCTGCACCGGCGGTGTCAACTGCATCAACGGGATCTGCCCCGGCGATTACCTGCTGATCAGCGATTGTCAAAAGGCCCGGATCTTTTAGGTCGGCTTGATCGAGGATTTCGGGGCCATCACCCACTCCGGTAGTAACCCTAGTCCGGGAAGCTCCGACGGGACCTGTGGCGGCGGTGCCGCCGCGTCGCCGCACGAGCGGTTCGGCACCGATTTGGAAATCATTCGCTACGCCACCTTCATTTACTACCTCGCGAGCAACCCCAGTAGGGAGTCGGCGCTTTTCGATAAGGTGACCGGGAAGCGCGCGGAGGAGCTGGTTAAAGGCGTGGAGGACATGCAGATCCTCTACGGTGAGAACACCGACGCGGACGCCGACGGAACACCGGATCGTTTCTTCGCCGCGGCGAGTGTAACCGACTGGGGTAATGTGACCGCGATACGGGTCTGGGTATTGCTGCGGGGTTTCCGGGACAACCGGGCGGAGGTGGAGCAGCGTTACCCGGCGCTCGATGGAACCATGATCACCGCGCCTGACAAGCGGTTGCGCAGGACCCTCTTGTTGACCATCGGCCTGCGTAATCGACTGCCCTAGGTAGTGTTGACATTCAGCCTGTAGATACTCTGTTCCGAAGCAAGGCCGATTTTCCTCCTAATTCCCAAAAAGTGACCACTGATCACTGCTGTCCGACGAGACGTTTGTTCTTGTTGCGTAACTCCTTGTAAGGAAATGAAAAACAGCCACTTTAATAGTGTCAGCAATTTGAATCACCTCGCGCATCTCCAAAATACCCCTTTCTGGGGATGTTGGGAGTCCGGTTATGCACATCGGCAAGCTCGTTTTTTCTCAGGTCATTGACTCTTTAGCGATGCATGCGTTTCGTCGAGGCGTTGCGCGGCACGACGGCAATCGCTACAAGAAGACATTTTCCTGTCTCGAGCAATACCTGCGCATGACCTTCGCGCAGTTAACCCATCGCGAGAGCCTGTGCGATATTGAAGTTTGCCTGCGCGCCCAGAAGGACTAAGTTGTACCACAGGGGTATCCAGGGCAACGTTTCCAGAAGCGCCGTGGCCGACGCGAAAGAACGCCGAGATTGGCGTATCTAGGCAGATCTCGCTCAGGCATTGATTCGCACCGCTCGCCCTCTGTATGCCGACGAGGACTTGGGGCGTGATCTTGACAACGCGGTTTATGCGCTCGATGCTTCTACCATCGACCTGCGCCTATCCGTCTTTCCGTGGGCACTGTTTCGCTCAACCGAAGACGTTCAACTTCTTGACCAACAACTTCGCCATTCCAGCGCGGACGGTGGCGGATCTCTGCCGATACCGCTAGCAAGTTGAATTGTTCTTCAAGTGGATCAAGCAACACCTACGCATCAAATCGTTCTTCGGGACCTCCGAGAACGCGGTCAAAAGCCAGATTTGGATCGCTATCCCGGTTTACATCCTCGTCGCTATCATCAAGAAACACCTTGACAGCAAATCGGATCTCTACACAATTTTACAGATTCTGAGCCTGACCTTACTCGAAAACACTCTTCTAGCTCTGTTGGTTACTAGAATGGAATCCATAAGCGATACTGCCTATACTCATAACCAACGGAATCTATTTGATAATTTCCCCCAGACAGTAGTGAAGGAAGGTTATAGAGGGAGTTGATGGAGAGAGCCTGGGGAAGTCGTCCCATCCTAAGGCCTCGAGCCTGAACGGACAGATTGGCTCCCCGCCCTCTTCGTCTATGCTGGAAAGTATCTGAGGCCGTGAGCGGTGCTCGTGAGCTTGCATACACAAGGTCGGTAGACGAGGGTCCAGAGTCGGGGAACCAGGTCACCCTCCTAACGGGTTTTTACTCACGGGAGAACCGAACATGAAGGTCGCCGGAATTGATGTCAGCAGCAAAACCGTTACTTTGGTCATCCACCGCGATGGCCGCATGGGAAAGCCCTGCAAACTCAAGAACACCCCCAGGGCCACGCGCCCCTGAGCAACCGCCTGCGTAAGGCGAAGGTGAGCCGTGTCTGCCTAGAGGCCACCGGCCAGTATCACCTCGCCCTCGCTCTGGATGACGCTGGGCTGGCCCGCATGGTGATCAACCCCAAGGCCGCCCAACGTTTCGCCGAGGCCATGTAGACCCGCACCAAGACCGATGCCGTCGATGCCGCGGTGTTGGCTCCGTTCGCCCAGCGCATGCCCTTCACGCCCTGGCAGCGCCCCGACGACATGCGCGCCAAGCAGTGGGGCGCCATGCCGGCCTCGATCCGTGCCAGCACCCGTCCGGCTCCAGCGCGAGCAACCCCCCTGTCCAATACTTGCGGATCGCCCTCTATATGCCCGCTCTCAGCGCCGCTCGCCATAACCCCAATGTCAGGGCCTTCTACCGCCATCTTATCGACACCCGCGGCCTCAAGGAGCTTCAGGCTGTCTGCGCGGTCATGCGCAAACTCTTGCTCGCCATCCATGCCATGCTTAGAACGAACTCTCCCTTCGACAGCCGCCGCTTCTTCTCACCCACTGAAACGACCACTTAATAAATCCAATTTATAGATTAGTGGCCACTTTTGGGAATTAGGACGCAAATCGGTCTTGCTTCGGAACAGAGTATCTACGGGCTATTAGGTTTCACGTCCTGAATGATTAGTGCGGGTTGATGGGACTAGACGTGTTGCGTTTCGACGCCCAACGGCTCGTTGATCGACGGCCAGGCCAGCCAGTGCTGGCGTCTCAACGCAACCTACACCAATTTCTTGTGCGCACCATCGCACCTGGGCTTATCTCCGCTGCGCTTGCACCCGCACAACCACACCATCTGCGCCTCAGTGAGCGCCAGCTCCATGGGTTGGATGCCGGTTCCTTGGTGTGAGCCGTCGCAGAACGGCTGGTTTCCGGAGCGGCCGCAGGTGCACCACCAATAGGTGCCGCTATCCAACTCAAGGGTATAGGGACCCTTTTTGGGGCATTCGGGTTCTTGCATGGTTTTTCTCCGTTTTTTTAATCATTTGGTACAATTGCACATAGTCAGAAAAACATCGCCCAACCAAAAGCAAGGCTTTGCTATGATCGTGTTGACTGAGAAGCTGTCTGATTAAAATCAATTCTGAATGATTTGGCGCTGTTTAGGGGGCCGGACGTGTTGCGTTGCGACGCACAAAGGCCCACTGATCATCTGCTCAGGTCAGTGCTAGCGTCTTAACGCAACCTACATCCATAATTACTCCCCGTGCGGCCTGTCTGCGCGGACCTTGCATTAAACGTAGATACTCTGTTCCCGTGCAAGACCAGAATGCCTTCTACTTCCCAAAAAGTGACCACTGATCTATAAATGAGAACTAACATTGTAATTGATGATGAGCTTATGGGCAATGCCCTGAAAGCTAACGAGGACTTGAATTACTTATAAAGCTTAGCGAACAACAAGCAATACGCGGGCTCAGGGGAAAGGTAACTTGGGAGGGAGACCTTGATGAAATGCGAGATCGTAAATGATTTTGGTGGATACCAGCGTATGGCTTGACTACTTTAACGGTGTGGATAATTTCCACACCACCACACTTGATTTAGGGCTAATAGAAGGAACGGCCGCAATAGGTGACATCATTTTTTTGGAGATGCTACAAGGATTCAGAAAAGGATGGTGACTACAAAAATACAAAAGCTCATCTTTCAAAATTAAAACCTATAAATGTTTGGGCATCGAATAGCAAATAATTGCGCTGGAAATTACTGCAGTGTCCGAAGGATAAGGAATAACTATTCGCAGCACTACTACTGATCTAATTATCGCTACTTTTGCATTGAGAACAAATTACCTATTTTATTCAAAGGCAAAGATTTTATCCCTTTTATTAATCATCTCGATTTGTTGTCTGCTCCGTTGAAAACATGACGGCTTGGCTCAGGCGCCCACTGCCGCATGGCACTGAGCTTGAAGGTTGCTGAGGAGCCGAACCGCAGCATTACCTTAGCATACATCTGAAGATGCTAAAGTTATCTAGACCCTTCATGAAATCCTCATCAATGCACCTGGAAACCCTGTGTCGGGCGGAGATGGTAGCCCTGCCGCAGCTGCATCATTTTCTATCGGTCGGAGGCCTTCCTTAGCCGGACGCTGGTCGGATTGGTTCTGCCTACACCGGGAGCCCCGGGTCCAGGGCATAGTCCACAACCAAGGCGATGGGCACGCAGCGCACTGTACACCCTCCCGGACTATCGCGGTTTAGGAATCTTCTCTGGAATGACCGCAGCCTTGAGCCTGCTTATCGGGCGCTTGCTTTGCCCATCCTACTAAATTGTCAACACACTCTAGCCTAGGGCATAATCCGCAACCAAACCGAGAAACGCGGCCATGCCCAGATAATTATTGTCAAGGAAGGCCCGGAAGCAAGCCGCCGGCTCGCGGTCCTTTATCAGGTACTGATGACGCACGGCCAGAACGGTGGCGGCGATGAGGCCGGCGGCATACCAGGCGCCCCGCCCGGTCAGATAGCCGACGTAAGCCAGCAGGCCCAGCAGCAAGACCTGCAACAGGCCGATGATCAGGCGATCATAACGACCAAAGAGAATAGCGGTGGATTTAATCCCGGCCTTCAGGTCGTCTTCCCGATCCACTATGGCGTACTGGGTATCGTAAACCAGGGCCCAGACAACCGTAGCCGCGAACAGCAACCAGGCCGACGTGGGCACCGATCCGACGACGGCGGTGAAGGCCATGGGCACGGCCCAGCCGAATGCTGCCCCCAGGAACAGCTGAGGCACATGCGTGTAGCGCTTCATGAAGGGATAGAGGACGGTGAGTCCCAGGGCCACGACCGACAGGGCGACCGTCCGCCAATCGAGAAACAGGACCAAGCCGAAGGCGGCCAGGCTCAGTACCAGAAACACCCCCAGAGCTTCCCTGGGGCCGATGAGCCCGGCCGCGATCAGCCGCCCCCGGGTGCGGGCGACCTGACCGTCGAGGTCCCGATCCGCGAAGTCGTTGACGGCGCAGCCCGCGGAGCGCATGAGGACGACGCCGGCTACGAAGATGAGCAGGATCTCCCAGGGCGGCTTTCCTTCTCCCGCGATCCAGAGCGCCCACAGGGTGGGCCACATGAGCAGAAAAATACCGATGGGCCGGTCCAGACGTACCAGCTTGGCGTAAAGGACCAACCGCTCCCGCCACTCCGGGACACCTGGACGCTCGCTCTTGATTTCAGGAAAATTCATGGTGGGAATGCAAATCAGAAGCTGTTTGGTTGAAAGCAATCCTGAGTGATTTGGCGCTGTCTTGGGGGCCGGACGTGTTGCGTTGCGACGCACAAAGGCACCTTGATCTCTGCGACGCCGGTGCCGGCGTCTTAACGCAACCTACACCCGCATTACCCCCATACGTGCTGCCCGCGTGGACCTCGCGTCAGGTGCAGGATGCAGTGAGCTTCATGGGTAACGCGAACCGCCTCAATTAGGTGCGGTCGACTTCTTCTCTCTCCCCCACCAGAGGAAGTGCTCCGCTTTGCCCACCCTTATGGATTGAATATCGACACACCCTGGCTACCAGTAGGCGAGCAGCTGACCGTCCTCGATCTTGTGCTCGAACGCCCGCAGGGGTTGATTACCGACCTCCGTGCACTCACCGGTCTCGGCGTCGAAGGCCCAGCCATGCTTGGGGCAGGTGAGCTTGTTGCCTTCCAGGGCGAGGTGGGGGATATCCGTCACCTGATGGGGACAGCGGGAGTCGAAGACCTTGATCAGCCCGCCCTTACGGGAGACGAACAGGTGACGGCCCGCGGCCTCGAGAAAGCTGATCTCTCCTTCCGGCAGTTCCTCCAGAGCCCCGAGTCGGTGCCAGGACGGCTCGGCGTCCAGGTTCTCCGGACGGAACTCGGGGATGTCCATGTCGAGCAGGATCTCGGTGGCCCAGACGATCTTGGCCAGACCCAGGACCGGGAAGGCCATCAGCAAGGCGTCGATGACCTCCTGGGGCGTGGCGCCGTTGCGCAGGGCCCGCGTGAGGTACTGCCGAAATCCAGGCTCGGTCTTGACGGCTACCTTGGTGATGATGGAGATCAGGTCCCGTGTGCGGGGATCCAGGTGGTCTCCGGCCTTTTTAAGAAACTTGAAATAGGCGCCCATGGCATCTAGGCGGACCTTGAGCAGGTAATTCAGTGCGTTGCTCATGTAAAGCCTCTTGGGGAATGGATGGGGTTGGTCCCGCTCGTCGATAACGGTGAGTATTCGCCAAAACTCCAAATAATGCGATCGAACTACCGGCTGGGCAAGGCGACGCGTCTCTTCAAAGAGGAGAGCCGATTCCTGGCCTTGATGGGCCACAGGGAATACTTCCGCCGTCTCGGCGTGTAGGATCAACCAATTATTTTCTCCTATTTCGACTACCGGATCGACTGGTGCAGATCAGGAAAACAGCGTCTTTCCGTCCTTGACAAGATCAGAGCTTGCGCGGGCAAGGCGCTGACTCTATGCTGAGCTTAGTCAGTCGGGCCGCCGCAAGATCATCCCTCTCGATTTTCGCCGCCGGCGAAAGCATGGTGAATGGAAGCCCGGGAACCGACGCCGTTCCGGTATCAAATACGAGGAGAAAAAATGTCTACCGATCGAATCATCGCCTTCGTTATGGCCGGTGGCCAGGGTTCCCGCCTGCAGCCCTTGACTACGGCCCGTTCAAAACCGTCGGTACCCTTCGGCGCCCGCTACCGGATCATAGACTTCGTGCTGAGCAACCTGGTGAACTCCCAGATTCGGACTATCTACCTGCTGGTGCAGTATAAATCCCAGTCCCTGATCGAGCACGTGCGCAAGGGCTGGACCATCTCCCCCCTGATGCACCAGCAGTTCGTCACCGTGGTCCCGCCTCAGATGCGGACGGGCGAGCAGAACTGGTTCCAAGGCACTGCCGATGCGGTGCGCCAGAACATCGACCTCATCGAGGAGCACCGCCCCGACCTGGTCGCCGTCTTCGGTGCCGACCACATCTACCGGATGGACATCCGGCAGATGGTCGATTCCCACCAGGAACGCGATGCCCATGTGACCATTGCCGCCCTCCCCGTCCCCCTCCGGGAGGCTACGGGCTTCGGCGTTATTGCCACCGATTCGGACGGACGCATCCGGCAATTCCAGGAGAAACCGACCCAGCCCGCCCCGATGCCGGGCAATCCCACCCAGGCCTTTGCCTCCATGGGGAACTACATCTTCAATGTGGATGTCCTGCTGGAAGCACTGGAGGAGGCCCGCAAGCGGGGAGAAACCGATTTCGGGGGCCATGTCCTGCCTCGCCTGCTCGCCACCCACCGGCTGTTCGCCTACGACTTCGCGACCAACCAGATCCCGAACATCAAGTCCTATGAGCAACCCGTTTACTGGCGCGACGTGGGCACCATCGATGCCTATTTCGAAGTCCACAAGGACGTCCTGGGCGCCGAACCGACCTTCGATCTGTTCAATCCCCACTGGCCCGTGTACTCGAGCGGCTACCAGGGCCCCGTAGCCAGGGTCCTGGGCGGCGAGCTGCGCAACAGCCTGCTCGGCGCGGCGACGGTGATCCACGAGGGCGTACGCATCAGCAACTCCATCATCCGCCGGGAGGCCGTGATTGAGGAGGACGTGGATCTCGATGAATGCATCGTCATGGACTATGTGCGCATTGGCAAAGGGGCGCGCCTGCGGCGCGTCATCGTCGATCGTCACAACAAGATCGAGCCCGGAGAACACCTGGGATACGATGCGACGGCGGACGGCCGGCGCTTTACCGTCTCCGAGTCCGGCATCACGGTCATCCCCGCGGGCAAGGTTAGCTACTTCGCTCGCGATTCCCGCGAAGGCGCCGGCTCGGGCTATGCCGAGTAAGAGGTTGTCTAACTCGCCTGTCATTCTTCCCCTTACTGTTATGAAAGAAACACGGCCGCCGTCAGCATCAGGGTCTCGCTCAGCTCCACCAGGGCACCGGCGGTATCGCCGCTGAATCCACCCAGGCGGACCATCACGGATCGCCGCAGCAACAGGAACAGGATGCCCGCGGTCCCGACCAGGCCGAGCCACTCTGCACCGAGGGGCAACCCCGATGCGACCAGGGTAACGAGCAGCCAGCTCCAGGCGGCGGTACGCGGCAGGTAGGTCCTGACCGCGGCTCCCATGCCGTTCGGGCGTGCGGCGGGCGTGGTCAGAAACAGGACCAGCAACTGCGCCCGCGCCAGGGCCGGTATCCAGATCAGGCTCGCCGTGGCACCCGCGGTCATGAGCGCGGAGAGCGCCGTCCACTTGCACAGCAGCACCAACACCAAGGCCATGACGCCGAAAGACCCCAAGCTGGGGTCCTGCATGATCTCCAAGGTGCGGCTCCGGTCTCCCAGGCCCCCGATCCAGGCGTCCGCGGTATCCGCCAGCCCGTCCAGGTGCAGGCCGCCGGTGAGCCCGACCCAGACGACCAGCACCAGCGCGGCGGCCATGCCGTAGGGTGGGCCGTGCCCATCGCTCGCAGAGCCCGGATCGGGGACACCGACTTGGGCCGATAGTACGGACACACCCGAGACCATCAACCCGAGGAGCAGCCCTACCAGCGGAAAGAAGACGGCACAACGCCCGAGATCCGGTGCGGAGACGGGACCCGGGTCCAGCATGGGTAGCCGGGTGAGAAACCGAACGGCGATCAGGAAGCTGTGTCGCATAGCTCCGCCCCGCCGTGGAACATCAGGCTCGGACGGCCCACCCCTACCGGCACCCGCAGACGGGTTCGGCAGGCGGGCGGAACCTCGATCCGCATCATGGCAGCCGCGGAGAGGTCCAGGATCTGCCCCAGGATGACACGGATGACGCCGCCATGGGTCACCACCAGCGGAAAATCCGTGCGGTGTTCAAGTATCCGATCCCAGCCCTTCAGCACCCGTTCACGCAGGGCCTCGAAGGGCTCGGCGCGGGGTGGCGTGAATCCCGCGGGATCGGCCCAAAACTGTCTCAGCTGGGCGCTCGGCAGCTCGCCGGCGAGCCGATTCTCCCAGGCCCCGAACCGCCGCTCGTTTAGCTCCGGCAGCAGCTCCAGGGGCAGCCCATGCTGCGCCGCCAGCTCCCGGGCCGACTCGGCGCACCGACGGGCCGGCGAGCTGAACAGGGTGTCGTAGGGAGGGCTACGCCCATCTATCCCCTTCCCTAGTCCCGTCACGGCCGTGCGCATCTGGGCGAACCCACGGGCACTGAGCCGATCGTCGGCGACACCCCGAAACCGCTCGCCGCCGACCACCGCCCCGTGGCGCAGCAGATCGACAAAGCGGTCACGCGTCACTCGACTCGTTTCCACGTAATCGCGTAGAGACAGATCCCGACCTATCTGCCATTTGCCTGACGAAAAACGTATTTTTCAAAGTGCCCTAAATTCAAAGTAGGGTCTAGTAGGGTCTAGATAACTTTAGCATCTGCAACTGTATGCTAAGGTTATGTTATGCAAGGGAAAAACAGGCATTTCAGGCGTTCACACCTTTCAGAAGCCAAATTCAGAATGACCATGTGCTATTTTACGCATGATCTACCGGCCTCGAAAGCTGAGTGATGTAAGCCGCCCGACGATCAATCAACGGTTCTTCAAGCTACGAACCAGAATCGCTCAGCTTTATGACGCCTCATCGCCTTTCTCCAGCGAGCTTGAAGTGGATGAATCCTCTCATATGCTAAACGGAGGCTTGCAAAATTCAAGGGTGTTCCCAGACATACGTTTCATCTACACCTCAAAGAATGTGAATTCAGATTCAATCATCGAGAGGAAAATCTCTATGATAAAATACTCTCTCCGCTGAGCGAAAATCCTCTCTAAAGTTATATAGACCCCATTTAAAATCAATGGTAGACAGCCTCTGAGCCGCATGGAGGACAGGGGTGTCATACAAGAGCTGAATCTCACATTGTGCTTGGATGCGTTCCAGCCGCCCGGTGGCCTTGAGATAGGTAATGATTGCAAGCGAGGGAGGTATTACGGTTGCTTGCTGAGGAGGGAGCGGAAGGAACCGCGAAGGCAGAGACAAGCGAGGTCGGCAGAGTTTGAGTTGACCCTTACGGTAGCACGCAACCTGAGTTGAGGCATCACAGGTCATGAATATCCAACTCCACGAGAATGCACGCACGACGCTGGCGATTCGTCTGGAAACACAGGCCCAGCCTGAGATCGGTAAGCAACCGGGAGTTAGCAGAGGCTTACCACCTCAACCGCCACACGGTGGTGAAATGGCGTCGCCGTGAGGGGACGGAAGATGCTTCGCACCGCCCCCAGCGGCTTCACACTACCCTTACCCCGGTCTAGGAGGCGGTAGTGGTCGAGCTGTGCAAGACGTTGTTGCTGCCGCTCGATGACCTGTTGGCGGTAACCCATGAGTCTATCCACCCCGCGGTTTCCCGCTCGGGCCTGGACCGCTGTCTGCGCCGCCACGGGATTTCTACCCTCAAGGCGCTGATGCCCCAAGAGGAAGGCGCCAAGACGCCGGTGAAGATCTTCAAGGCGTATGCGCCAGGCTTTGTGCACGTCGATGCCGGACCAGGAGCAACGCCGCTACCTGTTCGTTGCCATTGATCGGGCGATGCGCTGGGTTTACGTGGAGATCCTTGAGGACAAGTCGGCAACCGCCGCGAGCGACTTTCTTGCGCGCCTGATTGATAAAGCTCCGTTCACGATCAGCAGGGTGCTCACCGACAACGGCAAGGAATTTACTGATCGCTTCTGTGCCACCGGCGAGCACCAGCCGACCGGTGCCCATGCCTTCGATCGGGTCTGTACCGACAACCGCATCGAGCACCGGCTCACCAAACCGAGAACTCCCCAAACCAACGGCATGATCGAACGCTTCAACGGGCGCATCGCCGACGTTCTGGCCACCACCCGCTTCGACTCCGCCGAGCACCTGACCGATACCATCAAACGCTACGTCCAGGTCTATAATCAACACATCTCCCAAAAGGCGCTAGGTCTCATCCCACCTCTTTAAACCATGAAAAACTGGTACCAAAAACAACCCAACCTCTTCAAAAAGCGTGTCTATAATCTGGCGGGACTTGACATCTACCGATTTTTCTTCTAGGTTTTGGAGTACTGGATTTTGTTACTATGTTGATTTTGGTTTCTTTCTATCCTGGAAGCTAAATATCAAATCCCTTAACTTCTCATAAGGAATAGAAGCACCCTAAAATCAATTCTTTGCGGACTTGATGTAACCGTTCAGATCCCTACTGTTTGCCATCCATGGAGTCTGGATTCCGGCAATCCCTGCCGGAAATGGCAAGGGGATTGGACAATTGCGCCAACTTTATTGTTGTCATTTCGAGTAAAGCAAGAATTATTCGAGTAGATCCGCATGATTCATCGCTTCCCTTCGCTGCGGTTTGTTCCTCACCCCAATCTATGTGCCGGCGCAGGCAAAACCCAACAACCATTCACGGGGAAGAATCATAATGAAAATACTCGCTACCGACTTAGACAGAACCCTGCTTCCCAACGGGAAGTGGGAGAGCGACCAAGGTGCCATTGCGCTGTTCAACGAGCTCACGGAAAAACATGGCGTCCTGGTGGTCTATGTCACCGGGCGAAACCTGGAGCTGACGGAGAATGGGATCCGGGAGTACGGGGTCAGGCATCCCCATGTGCTGATCGGCGACGTCGGCACGACCATAAGAAAGTACGAGCAAGGGAGCTGGCGCTTTGAGGAGGGGTGGGTAAGCCATGTCAAGCGTGTGAGTCCCAGGTGGGATGCCTCCCGGATAAAGGAAGCCGTGTTCGGTGTCGATGGCATACAGGAGCAGGAAGCCGAGCACCTCAATCAATTCAAGCAGAGCTACTATGTCGAGCATGCAAGAAGCGATGAAATACTGAAAAACATCGATGCCCTGGTAAAGGGAAGGTTCGATGAAGTGATCGTATACAGCTTCGATTCGGTGGACAACAAAGGGCTTCTCGATTTTCTACCGAACAGCGCGACCAAACAGACGGCGGTGGAATATATAGCCGAGGAATTTGGAGCGGAGAAGGGACAAGTCGTGTTCTGCGGGGATAGCGGGAACGATATCTTTCCGTTGACGGTGGGATTCCGCGGCGTACTGGTAAAGAACGCCGATGAGCAGCTGGTAAAGAACGTGAAAGCGGCGATGGATAAGAACCCCGACCTCAAGGCCTATTTCGCGCAAGGGAATTTCAAGGGATTGAATGGATACTATACCAGCGGCGTGATCGAGGGGGCCTACTATTATGGGCTTTTCGATGACATCTCCGGATAAGGTCTTTGAGCAGGCAAACGCATAGGATCTAGATAACTTTAGAGAGGATTTTCGCTCAGCAGAGAGAGTATTTTATCATAGAGATTTTCCTCTCGATGATTGAATCTGAATTCACATTCTTTGAGGTGTAGATGAAACGCATGTCTGAGAACACCATTGAATTTTTCAAGTCTCCGTTTAGCATATGACCGGAATGATTCAATGCCGTTGATAGGGCAATTGCCTCGCGCAAATTCGTTACGGATGGACGCGGAGATGCTTCTGATAACCCATATCCACCAGCCCATTGTAGCCCCTCCAGCCATCCGAGTGGATGGATGCTATCGAGGGCTACCTGGCCCCGAATCGCGGCCTGTAGCGGCTTCTTGGAGGCATCCGGGACGATCTCCGTGTAGACCTTTCCCTGCTGTTCCAGGATTCCGAAGACGATTGTTTTACCCCCGGTTCCACGCCCCTTTTTCCCCGACCACGGCGGGCGCCAAAAGAGGATTCATCCCCTCCAACCTCGCCGGAAAAAGGCGATAAGGCGTCACAAATCTGGGCGATTCGTAGGTCGTAGCTTGAAGAACCGTTGATTGATCGTCAGGCGGCTTACATCACTCAGCGCGGCGAGTTTCGAGGCCGGTAAATCGTGCGCGAAATAGCGGATAATCAGTCTGAATTTAGCTTCCGAAAGGCGTGAACGCCTGAAATACCTGTTTTTTCCTTGCATAACATAACCTTAGCAGACATCGGAGGAACACTAGGGAAGCGAGGGAGGGTAAGCGCCGAGCGGCGTGCGCCCGCCCCCAGGTAGGCGTAGGGCCGAGCGTTTGGTCGGAGTGCGGCGCGTGAGCGCCGGCGGAGACGAAATGCCAGGCCATGCGACACGGCGTCAAATCATTGCGGGAGTCCTGGTGCTGCGCGGAGTGCGCGCCGGGACGAACGCGGGCCGCCGAAGGCAATGGCCGGCGCCTCATTGTTTGCACCCGAAATCGGACGGACCCCATTTCGAGTTGCGCGAAAAATGGCGACGCTCCCTCCGGTGAAGATGCTAAAGTTATCTAAACCCTAAAGTATATAAGATATAAGAGAATCGGTTAACCTGATAACTACTCACCGACTCATGTCCGCTACCCTCGATCTCGTCGCCGAGCTGATCCGTCGCCCCTCGATAACGCCCGAGGACGCGGGCTGTCAGGCGCTCTTGTGCGAGCGGCTGGCGGCCCTGGGGTTCGAGATCGAGTCCCTGCCCTTCGGTGAGGTGACGAACTGCTGGGCCCGCCGTGGCGATGCCGGCCCCTTGTTCTGCTTCGCCGGCCACACGGATGTGGTGCCGACCGGACCGTCGGAGCAGTGGACCTCAGACCCGTTCGACCCGGTAGTCCGCGATGGCCGGCTCTACGGCCGCGGCGCCTGCGACATGAAGGGGTCCCTCGCGGCCATGATCACCGCCACCGAAGGATTTCTCGCCGCCCACCCGAACCCCGCCGGCTCCATCGCCTTTCTGATTACCAGCGATGAAGAAGGCCCAGCCTGGAACGGCACTGTCAAGGTGGTGGAAAAACTCGAATCCCGGGGGGAGAAGATCGACTACTGCCTGGTGGGGGAGCCATCCAGTGACCAGCGGCTGGGGGACCTGATCAAAAACGGAAGACGCGGCAGCATCAACGGCTGGCTGACCGTGCGCGGCAAACAGGGACACGTCGCCTATCCTCAGCGGGCCAAAAACCCGCTTCACGCCTGCGCACCAGCATTCGCCGAGCTGATTGCCCAAGTCTGGGACCAAGGGAGCACCTTCTTTCCGCCGACTAGCTTCCAGATCGTCAATCTCAACATGGGCACGGGCGCGACCAATGTCATCCCTGACCGGCTCGAGGCCCAGCTCAACCTGCGGTTCTCCACCGAGCTCGACGCGGACGGCATCAAATGCCGGGTCGAGACCATCCTCGACCGCGGAGGCTTCGACTACGACCTCGACTGGCACCTCTCCGGCAATCCATTCCTGACCCCCGAAGGGATCCTGGTGGACGCGACCCGCGCCGCCATCGCCGAGATCACGGGGACGGACACCCGGCTCTCGACCGGGGGCGGGACCTCGGATGGCCGCTTTATTGCACCCACCGGGGCCCAAGTGGTGGAGCTCGGCCCTATCAACGCCACCATCCACCAGATCGACGAGTGCGTTGATGTACAGGATCTAACGCGGCTTTCACACATTTATGGGCGCATTTTGGAAAAGTTGCTTATTCGGGGTTAAGGGCCTCTTGAGCTCCCTTCTTTATTATTGCATACGGAACTCATTGTTCATTTGCGGCTAAAAAAGAGTGCCCCGTTGCTCATCCGGGTCCCGAAGCGGAAGACGCCCTGCGGGCAGGTCCGCAGTTGGCGCAGCTGCAATCCAGGATCACGGGACCTGACAGTTAGTGATTAGTCACTAATCACTCGTCACTAGAAGGGTCTCCGGTGGGCGGCTAAGCTCCCCGACGGGTTTGGGCGGGCCCGAAACCGCTGGCCAAACCAATTCCTATCGACGGTCCACGACCATTATACGCCAGTAGGGCGGGAAAACGCTGCCGGGTGCAGGGACGCACCGGCCAGCCGCACATCCCGCCAGTGATGTCTCCCACCGTGACGGCGGGATGCGCCGTCCCTGGCTTTCCCACCCTACGCGGGCTGGCGCCGCGCACTCTGGTGCTCAACGGTGTCTCCAAGGCCTACGCGATGACCGGCTGGCGTATCGGCTATGCCGGCGGTCCCCAGGAAATCATCAAGGCCATGAAGAAGGTGCAATCCCAGAGCACCTCCAACCCCACCTCCATCTCTTAGGTGGCCACCCAGGCGGCGCTCGAAGGTCCCCAGGACTGCATTGGACCATGACCACGGCCTTCAAGGAGCGCCACGACTATGTGGTGGAACGCATCAACCGCATACCTGGCATCCGGTGGGTGCGCCTACCTACCGACGGTACTTTTTATGTATTCCCGGATGTGGAAGGGATGATCGAAATCCTCGACACGGTGAACAATGACCTGGATCTGGCGGAATTACTGATCGAGCGCTCCGGTGTCGCCCTGGTTTCCGGCTCCGCCTTCGGCCTCGTCGGGCACGTGCGTCCTCTCCATCGCTACCAGCCGGGAGAATTTGGAGCAGGCCCTGGACCGCATTGAGAACGTCCTGCTATGACACAGGGTGTGTTGACCTTCGGAAGCTCCGCGCAGCGGATTCTACTCTGACGGTCCTTTGCGCCTTTATACGGCCAACAACCGCAACCTTAATTGATGCCGGGTGAACAGAATCGGTGGGTACAATCCACCCTACGATGCACCCTAGTACATAGTTTCTCTTGAAATTGCGGATACTGCACATGTTCCCGCGCTCCAAAAACCATAATTGAAGGATGAATCGTTTGGCCTTCCTTGGACGACTGGGTTCCGAGGTCCCGTTCGACCCTCCATCCACCTGGAACGACGGTGAAGTGGAGAGCCGTCATTCCGGCAGAGATGGCCGGAATCCAGGGGCTAGGGATGGCCAGATCAGGTCGGTTGGGTTAGGCTCGCCCGATGTGAAGCAAGGTAGGTCACTCACTGTGATAGGGTGCGCCGTAACCTGACACCCGATGCCGGGGGCCAACCTTGGTTATCGGGTTACGACGCATTTAACCTGGGTTGCCCACACTCGCCTCGCAAGGTGCGCCTAACCGACCTACAAGGATGTGTTGGCCTTGTCGTAGTAAATGCTCTCGCCGGGGATGTCTCGTTCCGGGTCATATTCTGCCGGTAGGCGGTGGGCAATGCCCTTGTGGCAGTCGATGCAGGTCAGACCCTCCTCTTCGGCCTGCTCATGACGCTCGGTGCTGCGCGGCTCCTGCTTGTCATAATCCATGGAGAGGGCTTCATGGCAGTTACGGCACTCGCGTGAGTCGGTGTCCTTCATGATGCGCCAGACGTGTCTGGCCATCTCTATTCGCTTGGCGTCGAACTTTTCAGGGGTATCGATGGTGCCCAGTAAGTGGTGATAAATCTCCCGACTGGCCTGAAGTTTGCGGATGAATTTATCGACCGCCTCCCGCGGCACGTGGCAATCGGGACAGGTAGCCCGTACTCCGGTGCGGTTGACATAATGGTTGGTGTCCATGTATTCCGCATAGACATTCACTTCCATCTCGTGACAGGAGATGCAGAATTGCTCTGTATTGGTCGTCTCCATCGCGGTATTGAATCCGCCCCAGAAGATGATTCCAACAGTCACGCCGACCAATAGGATCATAAGTGTGTGCTTGCCTTTCTTGGATTTGTTTTCAGGCATGATAGATAATATCCCTAGTATTTTCTGAACGCTGTCTCAATGTTCTTAGGACAGAATTAACAGGATATTCAGGATTAACAGGGTTTTTCTTGGTTGTATGAACGTGTACCGCACGTAACCATTCAGCCCCCACCTCGCCATTCCGGCAGGGAGTACCGGAATCCAGTGCCATGGATGGAAAAAACAGCCGGGGGGGGTTGAACGTTTACTATCGCACGGTTACGCGCTTGTCGAAAACGAAGAATCTTGTTAATCTTAAGAATTCTGTTAATCCTGTACCATTCTGATAAAGGTCTCCCAGTGTTCGCCCAGATTCAGGCTGAGGCTGATCGTAGCCATATCGTACCTCTATTATACTATTTTTATATCATTTTTTCATTGAAGAGTTGTGCATAAGTAGGCGAAAAATCCGCATGATAGTCGGTATGCTCGACTACGCCCTGTCACCTGACCAGCTCGCCGAGCTGCGTCAGGCACACCGCTGCACCCGACACAAACGCGAGGCCAGCCGCATCAAGGCTGTGGTATTGCTGGCGACCGGCTGGACGGCCGAGGCGGTGGCGGAAGTTTTGCTGGTCGATCCCAACACGGTGCGCGCGCACTTCAAGCGTTATGGTAAACGTGGGCTTGAGTGCTTGAGACGTGTTGGCGGGCGTATGCGCCGAGCTTTGTGCACGTCGATGCCGGACCAGGAGCAATGCTGCTACCTGTCCGCTGCCATCGATCGGGCGACGCGCTGGATTTACGTGGAGATCCTTAAGGACAAATCGGCAACCGCCGCGAGCGACTTTCTCGCGCGCTTGATTGATAAAGCTCTGTTCACGATCAGCAAGGTGCTCACCGACAACGGCAAGGAATTTACTGATCGCTTCTGTGCCACCGGCGAGCACCAGCCGACCGGTGCCCGATCGGGTCTGTACCGACAACCGCATCGAGCACCGGCTCACCAAACCGACGGCATGGTCGAATGCTTCAACGGGCGCATCGCCGAGTTCTGGCCACCACCCGCTTCGACTCCGCCGAGCACCTGACCGATACCATCAAACGCTACGTCCAGGTCTATAATCAACACATCTCCCAAAAGGCGCTAGGTCTCATTCCACCTCTTTAAGCCATGAAAAACTGGTACCAAAAACAGCCCAACCTCTTCAAAAAGCGTGTCTATAATCTGGCGGGACTTGACACTAATCGGCAACCGTGTCGGTAGGAGAATAGAAACGACTGCTGTCGGAGGGAGAGTTCGTTCTAAGCATGGCATGGATGGCAAGCAAGAGTTTGCGCATGACCGCGCAGACAGCCTGGAGCTCCTTGAGGCCGCGGGTGCCGATAAGATTGGCGGTAGAAGGCCCTGACATTGGGGTCATGGCGAGCGGCGCTGAGAACGGGCATATAGAGAGCGATCCGCAAGTAACGGTTCCCGGCCTTGGACAAGGGGGCTTTTTGCTCATGCTGGAGCCGGACGGGTGCTGGCATGGATCGAGGCTGGCCATGGCGCCCCACTGCTTGGCGCGCATGTCGTCGGGCAAGACCAGCCGCTCGCCGAGGAGCTGGATGGCACTGGTGGCGGGCGATACCGGTGGCGCTGACGAGCAGCTTGCAGGATTGCCGGAGCGCTTCATCCGCCGCAATGAGGTCGAGGACCTGGCGGCGCAGGTACCCGATCTGAGCGTCGAAGTGGGCGATGCTCTGGTGCCGGCTAGCGATCAGGAAGTCGGGTGTCGTCGTGGTTTGTTGCGCCGCATGGAGCTGGTTCTTGGTTTGGGTGCGGAGCTGGTTGATCGCTGCGATGTGGCGCGCGCAGGCGCGGATGGCCAGGGCCAGGTCGTCGGGGCGCTGCTAGGGTGAAGGGCATGCGCTGGGCGAACGGAGCCAACACCGCGGCATCGACGGCATCGGTCTTGGTGCGGGTTTGCATCGCCTCGGCGAAGCGTTTGGCGGCCTTGGGGTTATCACCATGCGGGCCAGCCCAGCGTCATCCAGAGCGAGGGCGGGGTGATACTGGCCAGGGGCCTCTAGGCAGACACGGTTTACCTTCGCCTTATGCAGACGGTTGCTCTGGGTCGCGTGGCTCTGGGGGTGTTCTTGAGTTCGCAGGGCTTTCCCATGCGGCCATCGCGATGGATGACCAAAGTAACGGTTTTGTTGCTAACATCAATTCCGGCAACCTTCATATTCGGTTCTCCCGTGAGTAAAAACCCGTTAGGAGGGTGACCTGGTTCCTCGACCCTGGACCTTCGTCTACCGACCTTGTGTATGCAGGCTCACGAGCACCGCTCACGGCCTCAGATACTTTCCGGCATGGACGAAGAGGGCGGGGGGCCAATCTGTCCGTTCAGGCTCGAGGCCTCAGGATGGGATGGCTTCCCCAGGTTCTCTCCATCAACTCCCTATAACCTTCCTTGGCATTTCCCTGGAAACAGAACATACAAGGGTGGGCTGTACCTACCATCTAGACACGGTATTGGTGGGCACAGCCCACTCATATATGCAAAATATGGAGAAACAGAATGTTAGGGCAAGAAAGACCATGGAGGAGCACAGGGAAGCGGGGGAGTGTAAGCGCCGAGCGGAGTGCCCCCCGGGTAGGCGTAGGGCTGAGCGTTTGGTCGGAGTGCGGCGCGTGAGCGCCGATGGAGACGAAACGCCAGGCCATGCGACACGGCGTCAAGTCATTGCGGGAGTCCTGGTGCCACGCGGAGTGCGCGCCGGGACGGACGCAAGACGAACGCGGGCCGCCGAAGGCAATGGCTATCGCCCAATTGTTTGCACCTGAAATCGGGCGGACCCCATTTCGGGTTGCGCGAAAAATGGCGACGCTCCGGATTGAAAAACCCTGTCAATCCTGTACGACTTGCGGTTACCCACGACATTGTCGACGAACGGGCGCACCAGGCAGGCGGCAGCGCTATATGGATTGTGAGGAACCTACCGCCTTGGCCTCCTAATTCGCGCGTAAGCCGGACAAGCCCTGGTGCTGTTGCAGGGCCCAGGCGACATGCTCGCGCACCAGGTGGTTCGGGTGATCAAGGCGGTCCCGTAACGCCGCCATGACGGCCGTAGAGGGGGGACCGTTGCCGAGCGCCACCGCTAGGTTACGCAGCCAGGCGCAGTGTCCGATCCGGCGGATGGCCGAGCCCTCGGTGCGCTTCAGAAACTGGGATTCGCTCCAGGCGAACAGATCCAACAGGGTGGCGCGGTCGAGTCCCTGACGGGGCCGGAAGTCAGGCTCCGCGCAGTTCTGGGCGAAGCGGTTCCAGGGGCAGATCAGCTGACAGTCGTCGCAACCATAAATGCGGTTTCCTATCAGCGGGCGCAGCTCTGGGGGGATGGCTCCCTTGAGCTCGATGGTGAGATAGGCGATGCACAAGCGTGCATCCAGCACGTAGGGCGCGACAATGGCCTGGGTCGGGCAAGCGTCTATACAGGTGCGGCAGGTTCCGCAGTGATTCCGGGCGGGTGCATCCGGGGGCAGCGGCAGGTCGCAGTAAATCTCGCCTAAAAAGAACCAGGAGCCGGCCTGGGTGTTGATCAGGTTGGTATGCTTGCCGATCCAGCCCAGACCCGCCTTCTCGGCCAGGGGTTTTTCCAGTACGGGCGCGGAGTCCACGAACACCTGGTACCCGAAGTCGCCGATCTCACTGCGAATGCGCTCGGCCAGATGCCGCAGACGGCGGCGGAGCACCTTGTGATAGTCCCGGCCCAGGGCATAGCGGGAGATGAAGGCAGTCGCGGGGTTTTCGAGCGCCGCCCAAGCGCGTTCCCTGGTCTCGGGCCGGTAGTCCATGCGCACCGAGATGACTCGTAAGGTACCGGGGACCAAAGATTCGGGTCGGCTGCGTCGGGTGACGTGGTGCGCCATATAGTCCATTTTGCCGTGCCGACCTTGGCGCAGCCAGGTTGCATAACGCTGCTCCGCAAGCCTGAGAGCGGTGTCGGCGATGCCGACCTGTTGGAAGCCGAGCGTACGACCCCAGGCCTTGATGCGTCGTGCCAGCGATGCGTAATCGCGGGCTGCCGGTGGTGTGGCCGTCGTTTTTCCTCTTTTTTGCCGATCTAAGGTGAGAACCGATTCATCGAAAGCTCCTCTCCCTGGGAGGGTGTCGCAAAAATCCGTGGTCAGGAGCGCCGCCTTCCAGGCGGCAGGCATCGCCGAGGCACCGGTCCGAGGATATCGCCTTGCCCCGCCGGCTGGTACCCGCGGAAGCCGGCAAGATGCCGGCGCTCCCAGGGAGCTTGGGGAAAGGGGGTTAAAAGGCACCGATAAGGACCGATCTCGCCCTTTGACTCCCTCTCCCCAACCCCTCTCCCGGCGGGAGAGTGGTTGGGGTGAAGGTCAACAAAGGAGGAGCACAGAGAAGCGAGGGAGGGTAAGCGCCGAGCGGAGTACGCCGCCCCTGCGTAGGCGTAGGGCGGCCGAGTGTTTGGTCGGAGTGCGGCGCGTGAGCGCCGGCGGAGACGAAATGCCAGGCCATGCGATACGGCGTCAAGTCATTGCGGGAGTCCTGGTGCCGCGCCGAGATGGAAGCAGGACGAACGCGGGCCGCCAAAGGCAATGGCCGTCGCCCCATTGTTTGCACCCGAAATCGGACGGACCCCATTTCGGGTTTCGCGAAAAATGGCGACGCTCCGGTGCGTTTCCCGGTCGGCCTTGCCAAGCACCAGCCGGGGCTTCTTGTATACATAACCAAACTGGCGCAGCACTGCAGTCATGCCACTCTCCGTGTAAGACACCCCAAAGGTTTCCCTCACCCAGTAGGCAACTGCTTTGGCCGAGAGGTACAGGTTCGCTTGAAGGTGGGCGTCCAATTCCACCAGGTGCTTGGCCTTGAACAAGCCAAAGCTGCCACCGACACCGGCGCCAACACGCCTCAAGCCCTCAAGACCACTTTGTACCATAACGCTTGAAGTGCGCGCGCACCGTGTTGGGATCGACCAGCAAAACTTCCGCCACCGCCTCGGCCGTCCAGCCGGTCGCCAGCAACACCACAGCCTTGATGCGGTCGGCTTCGCGTTTGTCTCGGGTGCGGCGGCGTGCCTGACGCAGCTCGGCGAGCTGATCAGGTGACAGAGCGTAGTCGAACATACCGACTATCATACGGATTTTTCATCTAGTTATGCACAACTCTTCAATGAAAAAATGATATAAGAGTAGTATAAGTCCGTGCGTGACTACCCCCAGCCATTACGCCGTATCCGCTACCACGATGTTCAGACCAGCAAGACGTTCAATTTCTTGACCAACAACTTCGCCATTCCAGCGCAGACAGTGGCGGATCTCTACCGATACCGCCGGCAAGTTGAATTGTTCTTCAAGTGGATCAAGCAACGCCTATACGCATCAAATTGTTCTTCGGGACCTCCGAGAACGCGGTCAAAAGCCAGATTTGGATCGCTATCTCGGTTTACATCCTCGTCGCTATCATCAAGAATCGCCTTGACAGCAATTCGGATCTCTACACAATTTTACAGAT
>Ga0209781_1000045_pt1 | contig 30454 bp, 30 predicted proteins | sample WorMetHERISLAND1_3_FD_187386 | JGI IMG/M metagenome (GOLD analysis project Ga0209781, IMG submission 187386) | Marine gutless worms symbiont microbial communities from Max Planck institute for Marine Microbiology, Germany - Olavius albidus HERON... | ecosystem: Host-associated > Annelida >...
GATGATGGCGGTCATCCCGCCCAACCCGACACGCGCACGGCTCATCCGCTACGATGCCGAACTCTACAAGGAAAGGCATGTCGTCGAATGCTTCATCAACAAAATCAAACACTTCCGACGTATTGCGACGCGCTACGAAAAGACCGCCACAGCCTACTTGGCCATGCTACACCTCGTTGGCACCATGATATGGTTGCGTTAACTGTCAACAGGACCTAGCGCGTCGGCACCGGTTCTTCGCCCGAGTAATCGTAGAAGCCGCGGCCGGTCTTGCGGCCGAGCCAGCCGGCCTCGACGTATTTGACGAGGAGCGGGCAGGGGCGGTACTTGGTGTCGGCAAGGCCGTCGTGCAGCACGTGCATGACGGCGAGGCAGGTGTCCAACCCGATGAAGTCGGCGAGTTCCAATGGACCCATCGGATGGTTGGTGCCGAGCTTCATGGCGGTGTCGATGGCTTTCACGGAACCAACACCCTCGTAAAGCGTGTAAACGGCTTCGTTGATCATCGGCAGCAGGATGCGATTGACGATAAAGGCTGGAAAATCCTCAGCGTTGACCGGCGTCTTGCCGAGTTTTTCGGACAGCTCGCGGACGGTTTGGTAGGTGTCTTCTTCGGTGGCGATGCCACGGATCAACTCGATCAGTTCCATGCGCGGCACCGGGTTCATGAAATGCATGCCGACGAATTTGCCCGGTCGATCGGTCTGCGCGCCCAGGCGCGTGATCGAGATCGAAGACGTGTTCGAGGCGATCAGCGCCTCTTCGCCGACCACCTCGCAGATAAGGTTGAGAATCGCCTTTTTGATGTCTTCATCCTCAGTCGCCGCCTCGATAACCAATTGGCAATCGGCGAAGCCATCGTAGGACGTGCCTGTGGAAATGCGAGCCAGCGCCTCGGCCTTAGCGGCTTCGTCGAGCTGCGCCCGTGAAACCTCGCGACTAAGGTTGCGGTCGATCCGCTCCATGCCGGCCGCTAGCGAATCCTCCGAGACGTCGAGCATGTAAACGCCGAAACCCGCTTTGGCGCAAACATGGGCGATGCCATTGCCCATTTGGCCGGCGCCGACGACACCGATGTTTTTGATTTCCACTAACATGTTCCTTTTACACGGCCCTTGGGCCGCGCCCTTTTGTTTGTTTCCGTTGTCGTGCTTTATCTTCCTTATTTGTCGAGTTCCGCGGACAGGGCCGGCACCGCATCGAATAGATCGGCGCAAAGCCCGTAGTCGGCGACTTGGAAAATCGGCGCTTCCTCGTCCTTGTTGATGGCGACAATGACCTTGCTGTCCTTCATTCCGGCCAGGTGCTGGATGGCGCCCGAAATGCCGACGGCGATGTAAAGGTCCGGCGCCACTACCTTGCCGGTCTGGCCGACCTGATAGTCGTTCGGCATGAAACCAGCGTCGACGGCGGCACGCGAGGCGCCGACGGCGGCGCCCAGTTTGTCGGCGACGTCCTCAAGCATCGAAAAATTGGATCCGTCCTGCATGCCGCGGCCACCAGAAATAACGATGCGGGCTGAGGTCAATTCCGGCCGCTCCGACCGTGTCAGTTCCTGCCCGACGAAGCTCGATTTCTCGGCGTCAGACGACGCTGCAACGGTCTCGACAGCAGCATTGCCGCCTTCGGCTTCGGCCGCGTCGAAAGCGGTGATGCGCACGGTAATGACCTTGATGGCGTCCGATGATTGCACGGTGGCCATGGCGTTGCCGGCGTAAATCGGGCGCACGAATGTGTCCGCCGAAACCACCTCACTGATCTCAGATATCTGGGCGACATCGAGAAGGGCGGAAACCCGGGGCATGATGTTCTTGCCCGATGTCGTTGCTGGCGCCAGGACGTGTTCGTACCCCGATGCCAGATCCTTCACCAGCGCGGCGACGTTTTCGGCCAGTCCATTGGCGTAAATCCCCGAATCGGCGAGCAGGACCTTGTTGACGCCTTGGACCTTGGCCGCTTCGTCTGCGACGGCCGCGCATCCGGACCCGGCGACGAGGATGTCGACGTCACCCAATTGAGCGGCCGCGGCAACGGTGTGCAGCGTCGCGGCCTTCAGTTCCGTGTTGTCGTGTTCGGCAAGTACGAGGACGCTCATCAGATCACCTTCGCTTCGTTCCGGAGTTTCTCAACCAGTTGGGCAACGTCTTCGACCATGACACCGGCCTGGCGTTTCGGTGGTTCCTCGACCTTGACCACGGTCAGGCGGGGAGCAACGTCGACACCGAGGTCATCGGGCGTCATCGTGTCAATCGGCTTTTTCTTGGCCTTCATGATGTTGGGAAGTGATGCATAGCGCGGCTCGTTAAGGCGCAAGTCGGCGGTAACAACTGAAGGCAGGCTCAGAGACACCGTCTCGAGGCCACCGTCGACTTCACGGGTCACGTTGAGTTTGCCGTCGGCAAATTCGAGCTTCGAGGCAAAAGTGCCTTGCGACCAGTCGAGCAGGGCCGAAAGCATTTGACCGGTCTGGTTGGAGTCGTCGTCGATGGCCTGTTTGCCGACGATAACCAGGTCCGGGTTCTCTTTGTCGACGATGGCCTTCAAGACCTTGGCAACACCAAGTGGTTCGACATTGCCATCGGTCTCGACGAGGATGCCGCGGTCGGCACCCATGGCGAGCGCCGTGCGGATGGTTTCCTGGGATTGGCTCGGGCCGACGGATACGGCGACGAGTTCCTCGGCCTGGCCGGCTTCCTTGAGCCGCACGCCTTCTTCAACCCCAATTTCGTCGAACGGATTCATCGACATTTTGACGTTGGTGGTCTCCACGCCCGTCTGATCCGATTTGACGCGGATCTTGACGTTGTAATCGACCACCCGCTTGACAGCGACCAGAACTTTCATCGACAGACAGCCCCAATTTGATGTTGGCCCAAACGCGTATTGAATGGCGGGATTAACGTCCGTGATCCGAAAACCCTTGGATTCTCGCGGAACACCCCTTCTTTCGCAAGCGCACAATAGGACCGGCGAAACCCAAGGTCAAGGCGGGTTTGCGACGGTTTTTTTACGTTCGGCGACGGCTTTAGGCGGAGTATTCAGCGGTTCTCGCCCGGCACCCAAAGGACGTCGCTTTCGCCCTTTTCATTAAGGTGGCGGGCCATGACAAATAGGTGGTCGGAGAGCCGGTTGACGTATTTGAGGGCCTCTGCACCGACCTCTTCGCTCTCGGCCAGATGTGTCATCAACCGTTCGCAGCGGCGGACCACGGTCCTCGCAAGATGGAGGTGGGCCGACACCGCTGTTCCACCGGGCAGCACAAACGATTTCAAGGGCTCGAGTTCGGCGTTCATCGTGTCGATCTCGGCCTCCAGGCGTTCGACCTGGCTGGCAGTGATGCGAAGGGCGCCGCTGGCGCGTTCCTCGCCTCGGGGCGTTGCCAGATCGGCGCCGAGATCGAACAGATCATTTTGTATGCGGGCCAGCATGGCGTCCGCGTCGCCGGCCGCATGGAGGCGCGCCAGGCCGATGACGGCATTGGCCTCGTCGGCGGTGCCATATGCGGCGACGCGCAGGTTGTGTTTCTCGACCCGCGAACCCGATCCCAGCGAGGTTTTTCCCTCGTCGCCGGTGCGCGTGTAGATCTTGGATAAGGTAACCATGCGCTCGCCTCCTCGGTTGTCAGGGCATCGCCGAATACAGGATGACGGCGAGAACGGCGAGCGCAACGCCTTGGAAAACCACGCGCGCCCGCATCAGATTGTTGGCATGGCGGTGGTAGAACCGCCCGTGTACGGCGAACGAGACGATGCCGATGACGAGGACTGCCAGCGTGGCGAAGGCGGCGAGACCGAAAAAATAGGGAAGTGCGGCGCTCATGACCGCTCACATATAGGACCTTCACAGCGGGCCGTCATGGAGAATTTGGATTTCGATGGGGTTCAGGTGGTATGAACCGAATGAGCGGCGCCCATCACATCACCGCGAGAACGCCTGGAATCGCTTGCCGAGAGCCGGATGAGAACCAACTCTCTGACTATCGGAAAGAAAAAGAGGGTTGGCAAATGACATCGTCAATTGGCCGGCGCCGGTTTCTGCGTGCGACACTGGTGCCTGGCGCGGCGTTGATCGCGGGCGCCGGGACAGCATTTTCGTTAACGGCGGACGCCGCGCGGCAGCAGCTTCTCGGCTATCCCAATTCCGGAGCTGGGCCCTCTCGGAACCTTACCTTGCCGCCGACCCCGGCTTGCGGCCGGCGTGTCCCAACCCAAAGAACGACGGCCGGGCCCTTTTACATGCCGAGGACTCCGAGGCGGGGCAACCTCATTGATCCTGGCATGGGCGGCGTCCCGATGGTCATAAGCGGCCGCGTCCTCGACAAGGATTGTCGCCCGCTTGCTGGAGCCGTCCTCGATTTTTGGCAGGCCGATGCGGCAGGCCGATATGACAACGAGGGATTTCGCCTCCGCGGGCACCAGTATACGGACGACCCAGGCGGGTTCCGTTTGGTGACAATCAAACCCCGCTATTATTCGAGCTTTTTCACGTTTCGGACCCCGCACATCCACGTAATGGCGCAAGGGCCAGGAACGCGGCCTTTGACAACCCAGCTGTTCTTCTCCGACGAGGAAGAAAGCAATGCGCGGGACAGCTTAATCCGGCCGTCTCTGATCATGCCGGTGCAACCGGATGATGCCGGTGGTTTACAGGCCACGTTCGATTTTGTTCTCGAAACGCCTTCGGGCTAAGGCCATCATCGGCACGTGATCCCCGTTTTCGTTGTCCGGCGCACCGGTGTGGGGCATGTGCATGGTGGTGCGGCTTTACGGTAAATTAACGCCAGAGAGGTATTACTCGAGCCAACTGCCGGGAGAGGGGAAAGTCGGCTGCGCGACCGTTGGCGGGCGCGTGTCGACGCCGACCGGGATGCTGGGAGCTTCGTCTGGGCATGGCAGCCATCGATATTCTGCCGATTATCTCTACAGCGCTCTACGCCGCGATCGGGTTCTACGCGTTTATACGTCTTGAGCATGCCGGGACCGAAAAGGAATGGCTGCTCCTACCTTTCGCCTTGGTCGTCGCGGCATGCGAGCGGGCAGTTCACGCTTATGCCCTGCCGCCGGGTGGAACTTTAGACGCGGGCGATCTCTGGGCGGCGGCGGCGGCTTTCGTTGCCTCTGTGCTCCTCACCGCTGGGGCTTTCGTCGTCGTGCACCGGATCGTGGCGCTCCAGGCAACCGTTTCGGAGGTCGAAGAAAGGTTGGAGCGTTTCACGGATTACACGGAACTGGCAGCGGATTGGTATTGGGAAATGGACGCCGAGGAGCGGATTACCTACCTATCGGAACGGGTCACCCAAGTAACCGGGATGCCGCCCGAGTTCTTCATTGGCAAGAAACGCGAGGAATTCACATCGGACATGGTTGCCGGCGAAGACTGGATGGCTTACCGCAGAAGCATCGACGCCCGACGTCCGTTCCGAGATTTCGTCTACTGCTGGAAGGACCTGGATGGCAGAACTCGGTGGCTTTCGATCAGTGGAAAACCGGTGTTCGATGATAATGGGAGGTTTGAGGGCTACCGCGGGATGGCCCACGACGAGACGGATTTGCGTGAGGTTGATGCGGCAAGGCGAAGCCAGGAGGCACTTCTCGACTCCATTGTCGAGAACATACCAACCATGCTTTTCGTGAAGGATGCCGTCGATCTTCGCTATGTTCTCATTAACAAGGCCGGCGAGAACATGCTGGGGATGTCGCGAAAAGAGATCATCGGTAGGACAGCCTATGATTTGTATCCGGAAGAAATGGCCTCGGGCTTTACGGAACAGGACCGAGCCGTAATCGACGGGTCCGGTTTCATGGACATACCGGACGAGGCGGTCGAGACGGCGTCAAAGGGAACGTGCCGTATGCGGACCCGTAAGGTTGCGCTTTATGGTGAAGACGGAAAACCGCGATACTTGGTCGGTATCGCCGAGGACATCACCGACAGGCTTCGCGCCGAGCGGGAGCTCCGCGACAGCAAAGACGCGGCGGAAGTGGCGAACCGGGCCAAATCGGATTTCTTGGCCAAAATGAGTCATGAACTTCGCACGCCATTGAATGCGATCATCGGATTTTCGGAGATGATGAAAGACGAGATTCTCGGACCCAGCGGCAACGATAACTACACCGCCTATGCCTCGGACATCTATTCCTCCGGTATCTTTCTTCTCGAACTGATTGGCGATCTGCTCGATTTGTCGCGGATCGAAGCGGGCGAATTGAATCTCGACCTGGCCGACGTCGATGTCGTCGATGTGCTCGAAGGCTGCGTTTCGGCCTTTGCGCCAAAGATTGCCGAGAAATCACTATCGGTCGAATGGAGCCCGCAGGGCGGCCCTTGCCGACTCCGCGGCGACAGAATGCGGTTACGCCAAATCTTTAACAACCTTTTGAGCAACGCCGTGAAATTCACGCCAGCCGGCGGACGCATCACGATCGGCGTTACCAACGAAGACGCAACAGCCATTCAGGTTTCGGTTGTCGACAATGGTATCGGTATCCCGGAGAAGGAGCAGGAATCGATCTTCGATCCTTTCCACCAAGTGGACGATGTAAGCACCCGAAATTCGGACGGCGTGGGGCTGGGCCTGAGTATCACGCGCACGTTGGTCATAATGCACGGCGGCCAGATCGCTTTGGAAAGCAAGCCAGGAGACGGCACTGTCGTCGCCGGTCACCCTTCCATTGGACCCGACCGCTGTGTCGCAACCAGCGGGCGCCGGAGTGCACTCCAGCGTTATTCCCTGACCGCCCGGTTGACGGCGCTGAGAACCGCCTTCAACGAGGCCACCGTAATGCTGGCGTCCTTGCCGACGCCGAACAGCGGCGGGCCGCCCGCGTATTCGATTTCCACGAAAGCGACGGCATCCGTATCGGCACCGCGGCCGACGGCGTGTTCATGGTAGTCGATGAGCCTAAAATCGCGGCCGGAATGTTCGATCAGAGCATGGACGAAGGCATCGACGGGACCGTTGCCGCGCCCTTCGATGGCGACCTCCTTTCCATCCTCGACAATAACCGCATTGAGGACGCGAATCTCGCTGGCATGGGTGTCGGGTGCCGTTTTGTATGAGCCAAAGATATATCGCCCGTTGTTGTCCAGGTATTCGCGTTCGAAAACCTTCCAGATATCGTCCGACGACAATTCCTTGCCAGTGCCGTCAGCCTCGGCTTGAACGATGTGGCTGAATTCAATCTGCAGGCGCCTCGGCATCTCGACGCCGTAGTCCGATTCCATGACATAGGCGATACCGCCCTTTCCGGACTGAGAGTTGATGCGGATGACGGCTTCGTAGTCGCGCCCGACGTCCTTGGGATCGATCGGCAAATAGGGCACTTCCCACAGCGATGAGTTGGACTTCTCCATGGCCGCGAAGCCCTTTTTGATAGCGTCCTGATGAGACCCCGAGAAGGCCGTATAGACCAATTCACCTGCGTAGGGATGGCGGGGGTGAACGGGCAGTTGGGTACAGTATTCCGCAATGCGCCGTACTTCATCGATGTTGGTGAAATTCAGGTTCGGCTCCACGCCCTGGGTAAAGAGATTGAGCGCCAGGGTCACCACGTCGACGTTGCCCGTACGTTCGCCATTGCCGAACAACGTCCCTTCGATGCGGTCGGCGCCCGCCATCATTGCCAACTCGGTGGCGGCGATGCCAGTGCCGCGGTCGTTGTGCGGGTGCAGGCTCAAAACGATGCTGTCGCGGCGTTCCAGATTACAGTGCATCCATTCGATCTGGTCGGCGTAGACGTTAGGCGTCGCCATTTCGACGGTGGACGGCAGGTTGAGGATGACCTTCTTTTCTGGTGTCGGCTGCCAAACATCGGTCACCGCGTCGCAGACCTCCTTGGCGTAATCCAATTCGGTACCGGTAAAGCTCTCCGGCGAGTATTGGTAGACGATGGACTGTCCGCCCGGCGCGCGTTCCGCCAGTTCCTTGATCATCCTGGCGCCGTCGACGGCAATCTTGGTGATCCCGTCCCGGTCTTGACCAAACACGACTCGACGCTGCAGCTCCGAGGTCGAGTTGTAGAGATGCACGATTGCGTTCTTGGCGCCGCGGATTGTCTCGAAGGTGCGTTCGATCAGGTGTTCACGGGATTGGGTCAGGACCTGGATGGTGACGTCATCGGGGATCAGACCTTCCTCGATGATCTCTCGGACGAAGTCGAAGTCGGTTTGGGACGCGGCCGGAAAGCCGACCTCGATCTCCTTGAACCCGATGGCGATCAAGGTCTCATAGAGACGTCGTTTGCGTTCGGCTCCCATCGGTTCGATCAAGGCCTGGTTGCCGTCGCGCAGATCCACCGAACACCAAGCCGGGGCCTTGTCTATGACGGCGCCTGGCCATCGTCGGTCGGGCAGGTCAATCGGTTCGAAGGCGGCGTATTTTTCTCTGGGATTGGTTGTGGTTATCGTCTGTCTCCTCGGGTGGGGGCTCGAGCCCCCTGTTCATCGATCTGTGTGGTTGCGGGTGCGGCGTGAAGGCGGCCGCCGGATGCCGCTTAAATCCGGCAGCCGGGGTAAGTCGCGCACAGGAACCGTCAGTCGTCGGAACAGCCCACGCTACAACGCGGGACACGTCGATTGGACGGAACAGGGATTTTGGATTGATCATGGCAAACAACGATTCGAATTCAGGAAACGAGCACGAACGGACGGGTCCCGGTGTCCCTCAGGACGCCGGGTTGGTAAGGAGAAGGGTCTCGATCCTGGCCAACGTTTGCTTCATGATGGGTAGAAGCTAGCGGAGGGGTTGAACGCCGTCAAGAGGTTGGCATCGGGCGACGGTCAGCAAGGGGGGAAGGATGGCCACGGACACCTTGGACGGTCTGCGCGGCGTCAGCGTCGCCACCTTGACCATGCAATTGCTGAAAAAGGGCGTGCCGAGCACGTTTATGTCGGGAGTCCGGCCACTTAATACGCCGCCAATGAAGCTGGTCGGGCCGGCCTATACTCTGCGTTACGTCCCCAGGCGTGAAGACCTGATCAACCCCGAAACACTCGGCGACCCGAATTATGCACCACGCCGGGCGATCGAAGAAATTCCGTCCGGTTCGGTGCTCGTTGTCGATGGGCGGGGGATCGCCGACATCGCGGTTATCGGGGACATCCTGGCCGAACGACTGAAACAACGGGGCGTCGCCGGCGTGGTGACCGATGGCGGTATCCGCGACATCGACGAGGCGAGACGCGTCGGCTTGCCGCTCTATGCGGCCGGCGCCGCCGCCCCGGCATCGATCGCCGGGCACAGTGCCGGGGATCTTCAGTGCCCAATCGGTTGCGGCGGAGTTGCGGTAGTCCCGGGCGATATCATCGTCGCCGACGCCGACGGTGCCGTGGTCGTACCGCGGGCCTTTGGTGACGAACTGGCGGTCGAGGGCGCCGGCCAGGAACTTTACGAGGCCTTCGCCAAGGAACAGGTCGCAAAGGGCCGTTTGATGCGCGAGGTCTACCCGGCGACAGAGGCCTCAATGCGGGAATTCGAGGCGTGGCGAACCGAACGGGGATAGAAACAAATATGCCGGCCGCACTGGGACGTGAGCCAATCCGCAATACGCTTCTTGACGACCGCCGCCCAGTCCGCTTCGAGTAGAGGGCGAGATGCCGGGCCCGATCGCATCAAGGAAGTGCGGTTGGCTTCGAGGGAAGGGTGACGTTCAACGTACTATTGCCGATCTATGAGGAACCGTCTGCACTGTCAAATCGACAACTTAGAAAGGGAACTTCGCAAACTGATAAAGGCGGCAAGCGTATCATCGATCTCTTCGATCAAGGCGGTGGCCTGGAAACCCGAAATCTCGCCCTCCTCCAGAAGATCTGTAAGCCCGACGAACACCCCCGATGCCTGCCGCACGACCCGTTGTTGATGGTCCTGCCAGCTATCGTGCCCGGGTAGCGTTTCGACTTTGTGCAGCAGATAGCCCTGCCGGGCCGCCAAGCGACGCGTCACGATGGGATGCCCAGCTGCTGCCTCGAGGTCGGCAACGACATCGATGGGCATGTTGCGCTCATTGTCCGACGGATTGGCATAAGCGCCGAGAGCTTTCTTGCTGACCCGACAATTAGCCGCCGCGTTGGAGGTATTCCCGAAATGCGCGATCAGTTCCGCTACCGCTTGTTCGAGACTGTTTGGATGGCGGGCAAGGGAGTTCCGAATTCTCGACATGTGGCTTTTGCTCCTTGTGTTCTACAAGACTTGGCATTCTCACCGTGACTAAAATGCCAACGACACCACAAATTGCAAGAGTAATAATCTATTATTAATAGATTATTGTAGTAAGTAATTCCCTTATTCAGACATAACGTCAGTTACGGAATGGAATCAACCTTTAATAGTGTCAATCGGTCCGATGGCCGATGGGAATTCCGAAAATCCGCCGAAGGTCGATGGTGGTGGCGTGTCGTGTCGGCGGTCGGCGAAGAGGCCGCTCGTTCCGACGTCGCTTTTCCCGACATGACCGAATGCATCGCCGATGCCCAACGCCACGGTTACCGCGGCGCGTAGTCGAGGAGTCGAGGAAACCGCTCTCTTCAGCAACTTAGCCGATGTGGAGTTTGACCGTAGACCGGCCCTTTAGCGATCGAGTCGCTGAAAGGCGTCGATCAATTCCCGCAATCCTGCGCGCACGCGGCCGTAGCGTTTGTCGCCCAAATCTTTACTGAAGCATTCCTGGATCTCGATCTTCGCTTGATCGACGGCGACGAAAAAATCGTGTCCGCGACTCGTGAAGACGATCCTCTTGGCACGGTTGTCGTCAGGATCAATATCCAGTTTAACCAACCCGCTCGCCACGAGATCTCGAATCATCTGGTTGACGGCCTGTTTGGTGAATCCGGACTTTTTGACCAGATCAGCTTGGCGAGTCCCGCCTTGCCGATCGACATGGCCAAGTAAATTGGCACGCGGAATCGTAAACTCGGGAAAACCGGCTGCCCGCACACGCGCCGTAAACTGTTCCATCCAATGCCGATTGGCCGTCCATAGTTCGACGCCGATGTGTTCGACTGGTCCTGGATGCTCGTTATTCATTTCACCAATAGAAGTCAATTATATTGACTATAATGCTCAATCCAGTTACCTCTTATGATATTGGCAGGTAGGGAAGTCCATTCGAAAGAGGTTTGTTGGAATTGAGTTTCCGTAATTCTGTCTCAATAGTCAATTGCATTGACAAAAATTTCAGGGTGGCCGCTACGGCGGCGAGAGGAGAAAAGACGAATGAATACGGCCGTTTCCATATTTCCGACGATTACCGCTATTTCGGCGATCTTTGCCGCCGGACTGCATGCCTTTCTCTCGCTTAGGGTCTCCCTGATTCGAAACGCCAGCGGAATTCCTTTCGGCGTTGCCGGCGACGAGCGCCTGCGGGCTCGTGTGCGAGCGCACGGCAATTTTGCGGAAAACGCTCCTTTGTTTCTCGTCCTATTGGGAATTTCGGAGATGGCCGGCGCCGTGCCGGAAATCCTGTGGTTCTTGGCCGGGTTGTTCGCCGTCGCTCGTACCGCCCACGCCGCCGGTCTCGAGGCCGATCAGCCCCGTAACCCCGGCCGGCTGCTTGGTGGCATGTTGACCCTTTGGTGTCATGTCGGGGCCGCGACTCTGCTCGCTCATTCCGTGGTTCTCTGGTTGAGCCTGTGAAGACACCGACCCATGCCATTGCCGGCTGGCTTATGGCGCGTTGCCTGAAACTGTCGGCGAGCGGATCGAAAGCCATGGTTCTCGGCGCCACGCTTCCGGACGGGCCGGTCATCGTCGTCGGTTTCGCCGTCTTTGCTCTATGCCATGCCAAAGGACGGCCAGACCTGTTCAAACCTCTTATGGATGCTGTCTATTTCGGAGAAACCGGTTTGCGTGACGGCCATAGTTTCCTGCATTCGCCGGCTAATCTGGTCTTGGTTGCGGTGGCCGTTTGCCTGATGCACCCTTTCTATCGCCGCCTTTCCGAATGGATGGCTTGTTTCGCAATCGGCGCTGCCAGTCACGCCGTCCTCGATATCCTTACGCACGTGGAAGACGCGCCGTTGATGCTGTGGCCTTTCTCCCGGGAGTTCCGCTGGCCTGGACCGGTCAGCCATTGGGACCACAGATATTACGGCGATGTCATCTCGGCCGCCGAGATCTGTCTCTGGACTGCCGGCGCAGTCTTCGCTGGGTGACGGCGACGAGAACGAATACGACGCGTCAAGTGAGATGAGAGGTTTCTTCAATTGCGCCGCGCGAAGGCCAAAGCCAAGCCAGTGCCGATAAGCAGGGTGCCGGTGATATGGTTTCGGATTCGCCCCCGGCGTTGACCCTTGAGCCACGGCCGGATACGGCCGCATAACAACGCGTAGCAAGAATCGAAAAACGTGGCGATGAACAGGAACGTCACGCTGAGCACGAATAGTTGCGGACCCGCCGCCTGGGCCGGGTCCATGAACTGCGGGAAGAAGGCGGCATAGAAGAGGATCGTCTTCGGGTTGGTGATCGACACCACGAAACCTTGCCAGAAAAGGTTCTTTCGCGGAGCCGGTTTGGCCTCCGGGTCTTCCAGCGTCGTCGGTTTGGCCCGCCACTGCTGGATGCCGAGCCAGATCAGGTAGGCGGCACCGATCCAACGCAGCCATTCGAACCATTCGGCCAACAAAGCGAACGCGGACGCCATGCCGAGACCGCCGACCAACAATAGGACCGTTGTTGCGACGCTGGTTCCGGCCACCGTCATCAAGCCGACCCGGGTGCCGTAGGCGAGGCTGTTGGCGATGGTCAGCGTCACGATCGGCCCAGGCATTAAGATCAATGCCGCGGTCGCTAGGCAAAAGGCGATGTAAAGCTCGGTTCCGATCATGGACTGAATATAGGAAGGAGCGGCAATGGATGAAAGCGCCCATTCCCGAGTGCCGACCGGGCTGCCAGTCGGTGTTAGTCCAGCAGGTTCCGCCAGGCCGGCCAGGACCCGATGATGGTGGCCATGTGCTCGTATCCGTCGGCCGCCGGATGAAGGCCGTCACTCAGTAGCGCCGGCCAGCCGGGATCGTTGATTAACGCCGACATCATGTCGAGATAGGGGACGCCGATATCGTCAGCGAGGGCGCGGAAGGCCAGATTGTAATCGGCTGTCCGGCGGTTGCGCTTGTCCTTGACTTGACCGGTTTCGGTGTGGGTCGGCTGCCGGGTTTCGTCGACCGGCGTTGGACCGACCCACAGTGTCGGATGTAGGACCTTGGCTGCAGATAGGATGCTTCTGGCATTGGCAATACTGTCGGCCATGGGTACACGAATGACGCCATCCTCCTCGGTGGCATCGTTGATGCCGAAGGCGAAAACGATGGCGCAGGGCAGTTCGCCCGGCAACCTGGTCTCGCACTCGGCTCGCCATCGGCGGGCGACATCGACGGAGGTATCGGCTCTGATGCCAAGGTTGTAATCGGTCAAGCCGTGACCGCTCTCCACTTCGGCCGCGCAAAGTCGGCCCGGCCAGCCCAAAAAGGCAGTGTCTCCGGTGCCGTTGGTGATGCTGTCGCCGATGAAACAGACCCTGAGAGCGGTCATTGGGATACTTGCCGGGCCAGTGTCGCGGCGCCGGCAACGACCCCGCAAAACCGGTCGGATAGGGCTGCCAACTCGGCCCGGTGGAGATCGGCGGCCTTGACGACGCCGCCGGCACCGTCGGGTAGATCGCGGGTGGCGCAGGCGGCACCGACCAAGGTTGTTGTGTAACCGTGGTCTAGCGCAGCGCGCACCGTGGCGCTGACGCACATGTGGGTCATGAAACCGCCGACGACGAGGTTCTGACGGCCGCTCTCTTCCAGAACCGTCTGAAGCTCCGTATCGGCGAAGGCGTTGGGCAGCGTCTTTGTGACCGTGGTTTCTTCCGTCGACGGAGCGACCGCATCGCAGATGGCACCGCGCTCGGCCTCCGGGTCAAACGGCCCGCCAACGCGGCCGACGTGACGAGCGTGGATGATGGGTGCCCCGGCTTGGCGGGCCTGGCCCAGCAGTGAGGCGCACTGATCGAGAGCCTTTTCAACACCGACAAGCGGCAGGGCGCCCGTCATGTATTCGTTCTGACAATCGATCAACACCAGCAGGCTCTGGTTCCACGGTGCCGGTCGTGGTTCGAGGCCGGCCATTTGCAGTAGGGTCTTGGGTTCGTCCATCGGTCTTTCCTCCCTGTCTTGGGCGGATACCCTAGAATCACAACACCTCGATTGGCAAACAGCGCCGTTCGGGCACCCGGCCGCACATCCGGAGCCGGGTTAGGTCCGGCACCCGTATCAGTTCCAACGGGGTCCGCTATCCAGATAGAAGACCGAGTGTTCCGGTCTAGTGTGGGGGACGAATGCGGCTTTCAGAGCCGCCAGGAAGATCCCCCCGAATCTTCTGACAAACATCGTCGTCTCCAGCAAAAGAGGCCGCCCTTTGGCGGCGAAGACGGCGCGTTTAGCAAACAACGGCATCCCCTGCCGTGACGGCTGTCACAGGGGCAGTCATTGCGTGGGCGAAACCCGCCTCAGTACATACTGACTTTCTTCTGCCGTTCGACTCCGCGCCCGCCCCTTGGATGCGCCTCCACGGCTTTCAAGATGCGTGTGACCAAATCAAGAGGCTTCACAGGCTTCGCAAGAAAACCGGCGACTCCCACTTGGGCTGCCTTGGAGAGGAATTCTTGGTCGGCGTGACCGGTAACAACGATAACGGGAATGTCGGGCGTGTTTCCCTTTTTGAGCCGTTGCATGAACTCGATGCCGTCGACACGCGGCATCAACAAGTCGCAGAGGATGACGTCGATCCCCTGGCCGAAATTGGCGACCTCGAAGATGGCATCGTAGCCATTTTCCGCATTCATGACCTTGCCGACATTGAACTCCTGAAGAATACGCCCCAAAAGGTGGCGGGTCTGTGCATTGTCGTCGATAACGAGGACTGTCAGTCCGGAAAGGTCCTTGTTCATGGTCCCTCCGTTGGCTCGTGTTGCGTCGCGGCGTTTCGGTGTGCCCGCCGATTGTAGACGGGAATTATGTTCATTTAGAGTTGATTATTCGTAAATGAAAATCGATTACCCGAAATCGGTTCCGATTCTATTCTGCCACTTCCTCCCGCATCAACTCTTCGAACATCTCCCGACTTGCAAAAGCTCCTTGCGGGTATTCGATCACCGTTACGTTGTGGCTAACCGCGTCGCCGTCTTCCGACAAGGGCCGCCGCAAAACGATGCGGAAAGATGACAGAAGGCCGTTGTCTTCGACCTCAGCAACGCTGGCGACCGGCCTTTTTGCGTCAACGACTTCGCGATGGAGTTTCATGGCTACGTCGGCGAGTGAATTCGGTAAAAGCTCAGAAGCCATTTGCCCGGTCAGATCATAGCCGAGCACGGTGGTGAAACCGCTGCCCCAGAAACGGTAACGGAAATCCTCGCCGCCCTCGATGACGTCGACAACGCTGGTTGTCGGGATCAACTGCGACGGCAGGCACATGAGATCGAAGTCGGTCCATGTGGGCGCCGATCTTCCGTTTTTCGCTTCTTGCCAGTACTCCAGGACCGATTTCAAAGTGTCGGGAAGTCGGTCGAGGGGAATCTCCTGGTGCTTGTAGGTTTTCATCCAAGCCACCGTTATCTACCCGTTAGTTTGGCAAACCTTTTGGGGAGTGCAATTGATGGCGTTTGAATGGGTATTAACGGAATGGGCATCCGGTGGGGGCCCCTTCTGTTGATCGGTCCTAGTTGCGCCCGCTCAGCAGCCCGCGGGCGATGACGTGCGCCTGGATCTCGGCCGCACCCTCGAAGATGTTGAGGATGCGGGCGTCGCAGAGCACGCGGCTGATCGGATACTCGAGTGCGTAGCCGTTGCCGCCGTGGACCTGCAGTGCGTTGTCGGCATTGGTCCAGGCGACGCGGGCCGCCAGCAGCTTGGCCATGCCGGCCTCGATGTCGCAGCGCCGGTCCGAGTCCTTCTCGCGGGCCGAGAAATAGGTGATCTGGCGGGCGATCATGGTCTCGACGGCCATCCAGGCGATCTTGCCGGCGACCCGGGGGAAGGCGTAGATGGGCTTGCCGAACTGGATGCGTTCGTTGGCGTAGTTCAGCCCCAGTTCCATGGCCGATTGGGCGACGCCGACGGCGCGGGCCGCCGTCTGGATGCGAGCCGATTCGAAGGTCGCCATCAGCTGCTTGAAGCCCTGGCCTTCCTCGCCGCCGAGGAGGCCAGTCTCCGGCACCTTGAAACCGTCGAAGCCGAGTTCGTATTCCTTCATGCCGCGGTAACCGAGCACCTCGATCTCGCCCCCAGACATACCAGGAGCCGGGAACGGATCGTCTTCGGTGCCGCGCGGTTTTTCGGCCAGGAACATGGAGAGACCCTTGTAGCCGGCCTCGTCCGGATCGGTGCGGGCCAATAGCGTCATCATGTCGGTCCGCGCCGCATGGGTGATCCAGGTCTTGTTGCCCTTGATGGTGTAGCCGTCGCCTTCGTTGACGGCGCGGGTCTTCAAGCTGGCCAAATCAGAACCGGTGTTGGGTTCGGTGAAGACCGCCGTCGGCAGGATCTCGCCGGATGCGATCAAGGGCAGGTAATGTTCCTTCTGGGCATCGGTACCGCCCAGGCGGATCAGTTCGGCGGCGATCTCAGAGCGCGTACCGAGCGACCCGACACCGATGTATCCTCGACTGAGTTCCTCGGTAACCACACACATGGACATTTTGCCGAGGCCCAACCCGCCCCATTCCTCTGGGACCGTCAGGCCGAATACGCCCAACTCCGACATTTGATCGACGACCTTGATGGGGATCAGCTCGTCCTTCAGGTGCCACTCGTGCGCGTGTGGCACCACCTGTTCCTCGGCGAAGCGGCGGAACTGGTCCTGGATCATGTCGAGCGTCTCGTCGTCTAACCCCAAGTTGCCGAAGTGCCCATCCTTGATCAGCTCGGCGATGCGCATGCGCACCGGATTGCTGTTGCCGCCCTTCATCAGCGCCGTCACTTCGGGCGTATAGAAGGCATGCAGGGCCTCGTCGTCGACACCGAGGTCGGCCGGCCTGACCACCTCGACCTGGCTGATGGCAATGCCGCCGGCCAGTTGGTTGAGGTATTCACCGAAGGCGGCCTGGATCATCAGCGTCTCGAGCTCGCCGCAGTGGCCGTCGGCGTCGAGGCGTTTGCCCCAGCCCAACATCTGGCGAAGACCTTCCACGTAGGTCGCCATCCAGGAGAAACCGTGCGCCGCGAACTGGTCGGCCTCCAAGGCGCCGCCGTCGACGCGGCCGTCGCGGACCACGTGGGCACTGAGCCCGTGGCGCGCGTTGGCGAAGAGGTCCTCGGCGGCGCCGAGTGCCGCTTCACAGGTTTCGAACAGGTTTTCGACGACCAAAGCGTCGTCGGTCATGGCGGCGTCCATGGGAATTCTCCGTTGTCTTCTCCGAGCCTCTCAGTTCAATCTGAGCAGGAAATAAACGAATAGTGCCAGCACCATTGAGGCGAAAAGGACCAGCAATAGGGTCCCGTGGTCGTTGCTTTTGGGGGGTGGGAGGTCACTGGAACCCTGGCCGCGCTGTGAGTCCTCTTGATGCTCATGGCGTTCAACGGACCGGTCAAAAAATGCGCTAGCCAATGCAGGACGTTCCCTTGATTCGGCGCTATTCGCCAATCCCGATGCACCCACTTGAGGTCGGATTGCGATTGTCGCGTTATCTCCTGCTGAAAGTCCTCGCGTGTCTTCCTTCGCATTGCCAGGTCTCCTGGCCGGCCGCGGTCGCCTCCGTCCCATGGGCGGCCGCGGCCATCGGGCGAGGGGGCTAACCCTCGATGCAGTCCTCGACGGTGCGCCGGCCCGGCTTCAGGGCCTGCACCAGGACGGCCATGTTGCCCGGCTTGTGCTGGTTGCGCATCATCTTCATGTGGGCCTCGGGGATGTCATCCCAGGAGAACACTTCCGACATGCAGGGGTCGATGCGCCGTTCGATGACCAGATTGTTGGCTTGCGACGCCTGCTTCAGGTTGGCGAAGTGGCTGCCCTGGATGCGTTTCTGGCGCATCCATACGAAGCGCGCGTCCATGGTCAGGTTGTAGCCCGTGGTGCCGGCGCAGAAGACGACCATGCCGCCGCGCTTGACGACGTTGCAGCTCACTGGGAAGGTCGCTTCGCCCGGGTGTTCGAAGACGAAGTCGACGTCGTTGCCCTTGCCGGTGATGTCCCAGATGGCCTTGCCGAACTTGCGGGTCTCTTTCATGTAGTCACCGAAGCCGGGCCCGTTGACCTCGGGCAGCTGACCCCAGCAGTTGAAGTCCTTGCGGTTGATGACCGCCTTGGCGCCGAGTCCGAGGACGAAATCGCGCTTGCTCTCGTCCGAGATGACGCCGATGGCGTTGGCGCCGGCCGTGGCACAGAGCTGGACGGCCATGGAACCGAGACCGCCGGAAGCGCCCCAGATCAAGACATTGTCGCCCGGCTGCACGATGTGCGGTTCGTGGCCGAACAGCATGCGATAGGCGGTGGCCAGTGTCAGGGTGTAACACGCGCTGTCCTCCCAGGTCAGGTGCTTGGGCCTGGGCATGCATTGGCGGTCCTGGACGCGGGCGAATTGGGCAAAGGAACCGTCCGGCGTCTCGTAGCCCCAGATGCGCTGCGACGTCGAATACATCGGATCGCCGCCGTTACACTCCTCGTCGTCGCCGTCGTCCTGGTTGCAGTGCACGACCACTTCGTCGCCGATCTTGAAGCGTTTGACCTTGGAGCCGACGGCATAGACGATACCGGATGCGTCCGAACCGGCGATGTGATATTCAGCCTTGTGGTAGTCGAAAGGCGAGATCGGCTTGCCGAGCGACGCCCAGACGCCGTTGTAGTTGACGCCGGCGGCCATCACCATGACCAGCACGTCGTGGCTGTCGAGCTCCGGAATGTCGAGCACCTCGACCTGCATGGCGGTATCCGGGTCGCCGTGGCGTTCGCGGCGGATCGCCCAGCCGTACATCTGTTTGGGGACATGCCCCAACGGCGGGATTTCGCCCAATTCGTAAAGGTCCTTTTTGACCTGACCGGGGTATAGCTCGACCACTTCGGCTGCCTCGCTCATGGTGTTACCTCCAACTTTGGCCGCCGGGCGCACCGACAGGGCCATCACAAACTGGTTCTCTGCAGACGCCCGGCTGGCCGCCCGCGTGGGTTGGGAGATTCTTAGACTTTTGCCTCTTTCTTCGCAATGCACAATTTGATAAATTGCTTTGGCGTTACGGAAAACGAAATAATATTACTTCAAAAATAGCTGTTTTTCAGCAACTTATGGGAAATTGGTGGTGGATTCGAGGTTGAGGCATGTCAGATTCATTCGCAGGCGCGGAAAAAGAAGCTAAACCGCAACGGGACCGACCCTGGTTGATTCGCACGTATTCGGGGCACTCGTCGGCCCGCGAATCCAATGCGCTTTATCGCAAGAACCTGGGCCGCGGACAAACCGGGCTGAGCGTCGCCTTCGACCTGCCGACCCAGACCGGTTACGACTCGGACCACGTGCTGGCCCGCGGCGAGGTCGGCAAGGTCGGCGTTCCGGTCTGTCATCTGGGTGACATGAAAACGCTTTTCGACGGCATCCCGCTCGACAAGATGAACACCTCAATGACCATCAACGCGCCGACGGCCTGGTTATTGTCTCTTTATATTGCCGCCGCCGAGCGCCAGGGAGCGGATCGTGCTTCGCTGGCCGGTACCACGCAGAACGATGTTCTCAAAGAGTATCTGTCGCGCGGCACTTACATCTTCCCACCGGAGCCGAGCCTGAAACTGACCGCCGACGTCATCTCCTTCACCTATACGGAGGTTCCCAAGTGGAACCCGACCAACGTCTGTTCCTACCACTTGCAGGAAGCGGGCGCGACGCCGGTCCAGGAGTTGGCCTACGCGTTGGCCATCGCCGAAGCGGTGCTCGACAAGGTCCAGGCTTCGGGGCAGGTGCCGGAGGCCGATTTTGCCAAGGTCGTCGGGCGCATCAGTTTCTTCGTCAACGCCGGCATCCGCTTCATCACCGAGATGTGCAAGATGCGCGCATTCACGGAGCTTTGGGACGAGATCTGCGAACAGCGCTACGGTGTCGAGGACCCGAAGCTCCGGCGCTTCCGTTACGGCGTTCAGGTCAATTCACTGGGGCTGACCGAACAGCAGCCGGAGAACAACGTCTACCGGATCCTTTTGGAGATGCTGGCGGTGACCCTCAGCAAGGACGCCCGGGCCCGGGCCGTGCAACTGCCGGCCTGGAACGAGGCTTTGGGCCTACCCCGGCCCTGGGACCAACAGTGGTCACTGCGTCTTCAGCAGATCGTCGCCTATGAGACGGACTTGCTCGAATACGCGGATATCTTCAACGGCTCCGAAGAGGTCACGCGCAAGGTGAATGACCTGAAAGAAGAGGCAAAAGCCGAACTCGCCATTATCGAGGGCATGGGCGGCGCCGTCGCCGCCGTCGAATACCTGAAGCGCCGTCTGGTCGAGAGCAACGCGGCCCGGGTCCGCGCCATCGAGGCCGGCGAGCAGGTCGTCGTCGGCGTCAACAAGTTCACCGAAGCGGAAACCTCGCCACTGGCCACAGCCGGCGAGGCCATCCTCACCGTCGACGCCTCGGCCGAGGCGGAGCAGATAGAAGACCTGAAGGCCTGGCGCGCCAGCCGCGACGACGCGGCGGCCAAGGCGGCGCTGGAAGGCCTGGAAGCGGCGGCCAAGGAAGACCGCAACGTCATGGAACCCTCGATCCAATGTGCCCATGCCGGAGTCACCACCGGTGAGTGGGCCGAGGCACTCCGGCGTATCTACGGCGAATACCGGGCACCGACCGGGGTCGGTGGCGCCGTCGCTGCCGGTGGTGCCGCCATCGACGAACTCCGAGCCAAGGTTGCGGAGGTTTCCGACAGGATCGGCCGGCCGATCAAGATGCTCTTGGGCAAGCCGGGCCTCGACGGGCACTCCAACGGCGCCGAACAGATCGCGGTACGGGCGCGCGACGCCGGCATCGAGGTCGTCTACGAAGGCATCCGCCTGACCCCCGCCGAGATTGCCGCCGCCGCTTTGGAAGAAGGTGTCCACGTAGTCGGGCTCTCCGTATTGTCCGGTTCGCACGTGCCGTTGGTCACTGAGATCCTCGAACGCCTCAAGGCCTCGGGCCTGGATGCGCTGCCCGTCGTCGTCGGCGGCATCATCCCGCCGGAGGACGCGGAAACGCTGATGAAGGCCGGCGTGGCCCGCGTCTACACGCCAAAGGACTTCGATCTCAACGAGATCATGGGCGACATCGCCGCCCTGGTAGAGGCGGCCGACAGGGAAGCGGCTTGAGGACAGCCGGTCTCCGACCTATCTACGGGTTCTCAGTAACGGTTTGATCCGCCGTCCTCGAACGGCTACGGCGGTGAGGGATGGAAATGATCGACACGGTGTTGGCCAACGAGGCGGCGATCCGCCTTTCCGCTTTCCTTGGTATCCTGATTGCCGTCGTGGCCTGGGAGTTTTTGGCGCCCCGGCGCGTACGCAACTTCTCGCGCTGGGTCCGTTGGCCATCGAACCTGGGTATCGTCGCGTTGAACACGATCGTTGTCCGCCTGCTGTTTCCGGCCGCCGCCGTCGGCGTCGCTTGGACGGCGAGCGAGAAGGGCTGGGGGCTGTTCCAGGCCTTCGAGGTGCCCAGGGCCGTCGCCGTCATCACTTCCGTCGTTCTTCTCGACTTCTTCATCTACCTGCAGCACGTCCTGTTTCACGCCGTTCCCGGCCTCTGGCGGTTGCACCGCATGCACCACGCCGACCTCGATTTCGACGTCACCACGGGGGCGCGCTTTCATCCCATCGAGATCGTGCTTTCCATGATCATCAAGATGGGTGCCATTGCCGCGTTGGGGGCACCGCCTGTCGCCGTCATCATCTTCGAGGTGCTGCTCAACGCGACGGCCATGTTCAACCATGCCAACGCCAAGCTGCCCTTGGCCGTCGACCGGTTGCTGCGGCTGGTTCTGGTGACACCGGACATGCACCGGGTCCACCATTCCGTGGTCGTCGGTGAAACCAACTCCAATTTCGGCTTCAACCTGCCTTGGTGGGACCGCCTGTTCGGCACCTACCGTGACCAGCCGGCGGCCGGCCACGACGGCATGACCATCGGCATTGAGATTTTCCGCGACGGTGGCGACCTCAGGCTCGACAAGATGCTCGTCCAGCCGTTCCGTGAAGGAGCGGACAATTACGCCATTACCGGGCGCGGCGAAAGCGGCTGACGGCCCTCGCGATCACTTGCTACTCCGTGCCGCTTTAGACAAGAGCAACGCCTCGGTGGCCTCGCGGATCTCCCGGATCGGTTTCGACAGATAAGGGAACGTCTCCAGGTAACGCCGCTGGAAGGCATTCATGCTGGCGTTGGCCTCGAAGACGACGAAGCGACCGTCTTCCATCAGCGCGCCGTCGATGCCCATGTAATCGAGGCCCATGCGCCCGGCCAGGGTTTCCGCGTCACGCCAGATGCCGTCGCCGAGATAACCGCGCGGGTTCTTCATGAAGGCTTCCTCTTCGGCGATCAGGGCCGGGTCCGAGGTCATCACCTCGCCGCGGATCGCCATATGGACGTTCCACGAACGCCCAATGATCATGTGCCGCGCCATCACCTGACCGCCGATGGCGAACAGGCGGATCTTACGGCAGAGACCGTCGGTGCCCGCGAAATCGATGAAATCGCTGAGGTAGTAAAACCCGTATTCGTCCTCGGGGACGGCGATGCGGCGTATCTCGTCCTCCGTATCGATTCGTACCAAACCGCGGCCACCATGGGCGCCAAGCGGCCGGATCAGGAAGGGGAGCTCAATGAGATCGCGTCTGACGAGTTCGGCGATGGCGTCCGGATTCGACAGGTAGACTCTGACTGTCTTCGGCGCATGGAGATGTTCCAGGCCTTCCGCCAGTTTCGGTAAGCGTTCGCGGGTCGATGCCAGCACGGCACCCGGCGCATTGACGACGGGAATGCCGGTGTCGCGGCAGATGCGCGCGAGGATGTCGAGAGTCAGTCGGTTGCGGTCCGGGTTGGCGATGGTATTGAAGAGCACGTCGGCGGCGGGAAGGGTCCGATCCTCCGTGCGCGGGTCATCGATCAGGAACTCTTCCGTTTCGATTTCCGCGTGGCGAATGGCCGGGCGCACGTGGACGCAGCCGTTGACCGTGATCTCCTGGGGTACGTAGCTGCCGATCGCATTGAGATAGTTTCGGTCGTCCAGGCCGCTGACGAATAGGGCTTTGATCATGGGACCGACGCCATGGGTTGGATGTTACCCGGACCAGTCGGCGAGAACCGCCAGGGCCTCGTCGATATCCGCCTCGGTGTGATCGGCGGAGACCTGAAAGCGGATCTCCTCGTCACCCTTGGGGACGACCGGGAAGTTGAGGCCCGTGGCGAGGATGCCGTTTTCGCGGAGGTGCTGGACCAGTGCCGCAGTTTTCTCCGTGTCGCGGACCATCAGCGGCACCACCGGATGTTCGCCCGGAATGGTCTCGAGGCCGAGTTGGCCGAGGCCGGCTTCGAAACGAGCCGTCATGGCGCGGAGATGATCGAGCAGGGCGCGGCCCCGCTCGCTGTCGACGACATCGACGGCGGCAAGGGCGGCGGCCGCTTCCCCGCAGGTGATCGGGTTCGAGTAGATGTAGAAGGGCGACGTTTCGCGCAGGAACTCGATCACCGTCCGGTTGGCTGCAACGTAGCCGCCGTTGACGCCGAAGGCCTTGCCCAACGTGGCGACGAGGATGTCGACAGGCGGGCTCGCCGTGAATTCCTCGGTACCGCGGCCGGTTTTGCCGAACGCACCCACACCGTGCGAGTCATCGGCGACGACAATGACGTTCTCGGCAAACTCGTTATCGTGAGCGCGGGCGATTTCGACAATGCGATCAAGGGGCGCGTGGTCGCCGCGCATGGAGAAAATGCCGTCGGTGACGATGATGGCCCGGTCGCAAGCGGCCGAGGCCTTGGTTAGGCAATCCCCGAGTTCGGCCAAGTTTAGGTGCTCGTAGACGTGTTTCTCCTTCGGCCGTGCCAGTCGCATGGCGTTGATGATGCAATTGTGGTTGAGCGCATCGCTGATGACGGCTGTTTCCGGCGTGATCAGCGACGGCAGCACGCCCATGATGGTGGCGTAGGCGGAACTGAAGATCATAGCCGCCTGACGTCCGTGGAAGCGGGCCAGGCGCTCTTCCAACGCAACATGCGGCGCCCAGGTGCCGCTGATGAAACGAACGGCGCCGGGCCCGGTGCCCATGTCCCGCACCGCTTTTTCCTCGGCGGCCATGACTTCTCGATCCGCAGCTAAGCCGAGATATCCGTTGGAATTCATACGGAGGAACGGCTTTTCACCCTGGCCGTCGAGCCGGTAACGCGGCCCCTTGCCGTCGGCCGGCGGAATCACTCCCGTAACGATCGTTTCCTTACCCTTGGCGCGACCGGAGTCCCTCAGGGATCGTAGATCTTCCGCCAGCCTTTGTTCGAGACGTTCGATCGGCATCGGTCGGTCCTCCCTATGGCCCGGTTCACTTCGCCGTTTTCAGTTTCCGGCCGAGCCTGTCCAGCATGTCCTCGGTCATCCGGGCGAGATCGTACTCGGGCGCCCAGTCCCATTCGCGGCGTGCCGCGCTGTCATCCATGGAGCGCGGCCAGGAATCGGCGATCGCCTGGCGCACCGGGTCGACCTCGTAATCGATGTCGAAGTCGGGGATATGCCGCGTGATGGCATCGGCCAGTTCCTCGGGCGTGAAACTCATGGCGGTGACATTGAAGGCGTTGCGGTGGACCAAGCGAGCGGGGTCTGCCTCCATGACCTCGACCATGGCACGCGCCGCATCCGGCATGTACATCATGTCGAGGCGGCTGTCCGGCCTTAGAAAGCACGTGTAATGGCGGTAGCGGATGGCTTGGTAGAATATGTCGACCGCGTAATCCGTCGTGCCGCCGCCGGGCAGGGCCACGTGCGAGATCAGGCCCGGCAGGCGCAGGCCCCTGGTATCGAGCCCGAAACGGGCCGCGTAGTAATCACACAGCAACTCTGCCGCGACCTTGGTGACTCCGTACATGGTCGTCGGCCGCTGGATGGTGTCCTGTGGTGTGCCTTCGGCGGGCGTCGTCGGACCGAAGGCGCCGATGGAGCTCGGGAAGAAGACGGCGCATCCGTGCTGGCGGGCCACTTCCAGAACCCGGTACAGACCGCCCATATTGAGGTCCCAGGCGGCTTGTGGCTTCTCCTCGGCGACCGCCGACAAAAGCGCGGCCATATGGTAAATGGTATCGACACCGTGGCGTCGCACCGCGTCCTGAAGGTGGCTCATACGCGTACAGTCGATCTGTTCGAAGGGGCCGTCGGACGCCATGCCGGGCACCATACGCAGGTCGGCGGCGATCACCTGATCGGTGCCGTACCGTTCCCGGAGGACCGGCACCAGTTCCGACCCGATCTGCCCAAGGGCTCCGGTCACCAGGATCTTCTGCATGGCCGTCCTCCGCAAACTCCCAAAGCCATTATCCGATCCTAAACTGCACCGTCCGCGAGCGGCAAGGTTGCCGCCGAAGTCAGGCGTGCGACGGGTTTACGGTCTAGTCGACGCGGATTTCGATTCGTTCCTTGCCCTTGCCGATGTTCTTGCGTTTCAACGATATGCGGCCGATCTCGCCGGTGTGCTTGAGATGCGTACCGCCGCAGGGTACCGGGTCGAAGTCATCGATCTTCCAGTAGCGCCGCTCGTTCGCCTCGTCGCTGAAGGCACTGGTAATGGTCCCGTCGGCATCGACGATGGCGCTGGCATCCCTTTCCAGGGTCGGGAAGTGAGACGAGATGTTCTCGTCCAACGCAAAATCGATACGCGCCTTGTCAGCAGCGATATGGGCGCCGATCTTTTCGATACCGGGAAAGACGGCGTAGACCAGCTCGAGGATGATCTCGGCCGCGAAATGGAGGCGCATCAATAGGTAACGCCGGTCCCAACCGATCGCGACGCGGACCGGATCACCGGGCTCCATTCCATGGCCGTCTTCGAGGGTATAGACGATGTCATGGCCCCGTTTGGACGCATTGAGGACCGTATGCTCACCGATGGTCCCGTGGTCGCTTTCCTGGCCGCCGGATAGGGCGAAGAAGATGGTCTCCTCCAGGGTCACATCGGCGCCGTCGACGCTGGCGACACGGGTATCCAATTGACAGAGATAAGGGTCGCGCCAGAAAACCTTCTCGGTCATCGGACCGCAAGGTCCAGCGGGTTAAGGACCGCCTGGCGGTTCATATAATGGAAACGGGTTTGCGTTCCGACTCTGGCGGCGCCAGGGCTTCCAGTTGTTCCTTGGTCATGCCGGGCGGCAGCACCGGAACGAAATCGATATACTTGGGGTTTGGCGCTTCCGGATTCTCGACGATGGGCCTGAGAACCGTTGTCAAATAAGCAACAACGCCCTTATGGAATTCCTTGCGGATCGGCGACCAGGAGCAATAGAGGTTGCCCTTATTACGGTGTTCGAGAATGCGAGGGTCGTCACCCAGCCGGAAGAAGTCGGCCGCCAAGTCCGTGCTCCAGCCGATATAGACCCAGGCCGGTCTCAAGCCGGTATGCCAGATAGCGAAAACGCCTTGCGAATTCTTGAGGCCGGCCGCCTCGGGATCAAGGTCGAGGAATCGCGGGAAACGGCCACCTTCGCCGTGTACCCAACGGGGATCAATCGGTTCGGGCAAAAGCCCTTTGTTTTTTTCCTCCCGAAAAGAGCCATTCTTCGCGCCTCAACCGCTACTCACACGACAATCGCGTCTCCACATCGGCCAAGAATTTTACTTAAATACGTGCCCATGACAACAGGCTGAAAAGGGGATTCGGTGATTTTTCAGATCATCGTTCTGGTCATTGCACTGACCGCCATCGGATTGGTGTTCTGGACGACAATAAGGACGGGTAGTTCGCCCGTTCCAACCTCGCCCAGCGTGCGCCGGACGATGCTCGCTCTGTTGCCCGCGCGCCTTCCCGGAGATGACGAGGGACGGATTTACGAGCTCGGCAGCGGTTGGGGAGGTATGGCCGTGGCGTTGGCCCGGCGTTATCCGGACCGGCGTGTCGTCGGTTTCGAGCTATCCTTCATTCCGTGGTTGTCTTCGCGCGTTCGGTTGCTTGTCCGTCCCTGTCCCAACCTATCATTCCGACTGGCCGACTTCCGGAACGCCGAACTGTCGGACGCCGCACTCTGTATTTGTTACCTTGCCGGTCCTTCGATGGATGGTCTCGACGAGAAATTCCGAAGAGAGTTACCTGCCGGCGCCCTCGTGCTGTCCAATACCTTCGCGCTCCATCAATGGCAGCCCCTGGATACGGTGGAGGCGCGGGACCGCTTTCACAGTCCGGTGTATCTGTACGAAGCGCCCGGCGTGCCGGGCAGCGGGGAAACCGGTTAGACACCGTTTATCGGCGCCGTCGCCCTTTCCAACCAAGTTGCGGTTTCCGGATCGACCTGAGCCGCGACAATTTCGCGAACCCGCGTGTGGTAGGCGTCGAGCCAGGCGATCTCTTCGGTCGTCATCATATCGGCGACGACGAGCGCGCGATCGATCGGCGCCAGGGTGAGGGTTTCGAACTCGAGGAGCTCGCGCTCAGCGCCATCCGGCGGCGTCGCCTCGACGACGGCAACCAGGTTCTCGATACGGATGCCGAAGGCGCCTTCCCGGTAGTAGCCCGGTTCGTTGGAGACGACCATACCCGGCTCGAGAGCCGTCCGGTTGCCGGTCTTGGTGATCCGGTGCGGTCCCTCGTGGACCGAGAGATAACTGCCGACACCGTGACCGGTTCCATGGTCATAATCGAGGCCCGCCGCCCAAAGGTGCTGGCGGGCCAGGACATCGAGCTGGGAACCCGTGGTGCCCTTGGGGAAGCGAACCGAAGCCAGAGCGATATGTCCCTTGAGGACTCGGGTGAAGGCCCGGCGCATTTCGTCCGTCGGTGTGCCGATGGCGACCGTCCGTGTGATGTCGGTGGTGCCGTCCAGGTACTGGCCGCCGGAATCGACCAGATAGAGGCTTCCCGGCTCCAGCGCTCGGTCGGTCTTTTCGGTCGACCGGTAGTGGACGATGGCGCCGTTCGGTCCGCCACCCGAGATGGTCGCGAAACTGAGGTTGCGGATCTTCTCACCGTCGCGCCGCAATGACTCCAGTTTGGCGGCGGCACTGAGTTCGGTGACGCCGCCTCCCGGGGCCGTGCTCTCCAACCACGCCAGAAAACGGGACACGGCGCCGCCGTCGCGGCGGTGTGCAGCCCGCATGCCGTCCAGTTCCACCGGGTTCTTGCGGGCCTTCGGCAACTGGCAGGGGTCGTCGCCGCGGTGCACCTGGCCGCCCGCTTCCATCAAGCGTCGGGGAATCCATGCCGGCGTGTTTTCCGGGCTGATCAGGATCTTGGCACCGTCGTTTCCCAGTTGATCGAGGGCGGGGCCCAGGGCATCGGGTTCGAGGACCGTAACTCCGTTGCCGAGGTGGCGGCGTGTGTCTTCGGTGAGTTTGCGGGCGTCGACGAACCAATTGATGTCGCCTTCGGCGGTGATAATCAGGAACGACAGGCAAAAGGGCGTATAGGGAATATCGGCACCGCGTATGTTGAGCAGCCAGGCGATTGTGTCGGGAGCGGCCGAAACGGCAGCGTCACATCCGGCTTCGGCCAGAACGGCGGCAATCTCAGCCCGTTTTTGCGAAGAGGGCCTTCCGGCCAAGTTCTCCGGGAACGGTATGGCTGGCGAAAGCGGTGGCGGCGGTTGTTCCGTCCACACCGCATCAATGGGATTGTCGTCGACCGCGACCAGTCTGGCGCCGGATTTCCGGCAGGCCGTTTCCAGCCGCGTGACCTGATCCGGCGTGTGGAGCCAGGGGTCATACCCGAGACGGCCGCCGTCTTCCAAATTCTCGACGATCCAATCTGTCGCGGGTTGTTCGATCATATGGCGGATTTCGAACAGCGCTGGGTCGGTTTGATTGGCGGCTTGCAAGGTATAGCGGCCGTCCACGAACAGCGCCGCTTTGTCCTCGAAGACAAGGGCTTGCCCGGCGGAACCGTCGAAACCGGTCAACCAGGCCAGGCGTTCAGCCCGAGCCGGTACATATTCACCCAGGTGCTCATCGCAACGAGGTACGACGAAACCCTGCAATTCCCGTTTTGCCAGTTCGGCTCGAAGAGCGCCGATTCGATCCGGACCGGCCGGGTCGCCCCCGAGGCCGAAGTCGTCGGCCCGTGCATGCGCAATCATGTCTTGAAGAACCGGCACAAGATCGCCGCTCGGTCTCTCGGTAACCAGCGTAATCCAATCATCGGTCCCGAAGGTCCCGGGTGCCGCGGCGACACCGGCAACGACGTCGCGCAAGCCAGCAGAATCGAGGTGCGAACCGCATTGAGAAAGCAGCCGGTCCAGCGTTTCGTCGTCCGTGGAGGTCACCATGCGGTCAAGCTATGGCTGTGCGGTCTCCCTGGCAAGGGGCAAAAGCTTGATATTGGTCATGCAGTTTCGGCAATGCTGCGCTGCAACAATCGCGCTACAGCAACGATGATGTCAGGTCTATATCTAGTGCGACGGAACACAACAGTTCCGAAGCAAGCGCGGAGAATTTTCGCGCCTAAAAATGGGTCTCTAGACAAAAGGAACAAAGACAATGCGAGACGAAGCCGTAGATTACCCGATCGGTGCCGTAAGGCGACCCTGGGTGACGCCTTACAGCGACGAATTCAACAACGCCATGGCGCGTGCCCGCGGGATGCAGGCCGGGTATATCGCCCACGCATTGGGCGCCCCCTTTCGCGCGCTGTCCCGCGCGATCAAAGGCTGGAGCGCCAAGCGATCGGCCCATGACCGACTGATGCAGATGAGCGACCGCACGCTCAACGACATCGGCCTGACCCGCGCCGACATCGACGCCATGGATCAGGGTGCTGGCCTGACCTGGATTTCCGAGCTTTCGGGCCGCATGACGGCGACTCTCAAGACCTGGAATGCCAACCGCAAGACGCGCGCCGAACTGCTGGCGCTCGATGCGCGGACCCTTGACGATATTGGTTTGACCCGGGCCGAGGTCGACCGCCGGGCAGCGATGATCGACACCGATCTTCTCGGAGCCGGCAAGATGCTGGGTCGTATCCGCGTCTGGTTCATTCAGTACTTCGACGAGGTTCGCCTGCGGCACCAACAGTTCGAGGAACTGACCCACATGGATGACCGGCAGCTGGCTGATATCGGTATCGCGCGCAGCGATATCTGGTCGGTCGTCTACGAAAGCCGCGATCCCTATGGCAATCCACGCCAGCCGGCCAACTGCAATCATCGGGACGAAGACGGCCGCATCGCCGCTTGAAGTTATGTCCAGAATCTTCTGCAATTAGGTTGACCATGTAGCCGAGTGTTCTCCCGGGCATGGTCGGTGCGTAGGCTTCATGTATCGCAGCGCCGACCATGCCCAGCCGCCGTCAGGCGGTTTTCTT
>Ga0209781_1000046_pt1 | contig 30207 bp, 24 predicted proteins | sample WorMetHERISLAND1_3_FD_187386 | JGI IMG/M metagenome (GOLD analysis project Ga0209781, IMG submission 187386) | Marine gutless worms symbiont microbial communities from Max Planck institute for Marine Microbiology, Germany - Olavius albidus HERON... | ecosystem: Host-associated > Annelida >...
GCCCTTCCAGTTGCTCACGCTCTACCCCGCTCAATCGCACCACATAACGTTTCTTCAGGGCTGATTCCTCAAGGCTTGACCACAACGCCAGCAGAATCAGTTTAGCATCCTAATTTTCCTTGTGGGTAGACTACTAGACCCTCCTGTTAATCCTATCCTATTGGCGGATTGCAGTGAATCACATGAAGGCACGGATCGGGCTGACCAACGGCCGGGTAACACAGGTCCACTTCGGCAGGTGCAGCCGAAGATGTCGGTCGCGGTCGGGGTTGGTGCGGTCCTGCTGCGGCATACCGCGCTCACCACATCCTACGCCCTACGTAATTGAGAGGTGGGAGTTGCTTGAGGAGCTTGCCGCTAGGGCCTCGTCCAGGAGTGAGAGGGTCGCTTCCAGACCCTGACGCACCTCTGCTAGGGTCTGCGCCAGGACGGGATCGGCCTCCGCCAGTCGGTCGAAGGGCCGTGCGCTCTCGTCATCCGCGGTCTCACTCAACCGATCGCTCGGCACACCGATTGCGTGTAGATCAGCGGATTTGAGCTGTTTGAGATGGATTCCGCGGGCCATGACACTATGCGTGGGTCCGCAAGTCGTCGCGATACCCGATGTTGGGGGACCGACGGGCAGAGGTCGCCCGTTGGTAAAGCTTACGAACTATGTTGGTACAAATACCTTCAACAACCGATGTTATCGGTATCTCAGTACTACTGTACTGGGGACTGTTGACATTTAACACGAACCGACTATTTTCACATGTTAAACGGCTACAATTCTCCCCCGGTCCGCGGTGGGAGCCGATTCCCCGAAAGCCCCTCTCTCTCCAGAGAAGAGGGGTTGGGGAGAGGGTGATTCAATCAATCGGTTATGGATGCAACACCACCTACGCGCCGGTGCGCTCGCGAATGGCCGCGACGACGGCCTCGCTGGACGTGGCGACTACATCCATCAGCAAACCCTCACGCTGGTAGAAATTCACCAGGGGAGAGGTCTTCTCGTTGTAGACGTCCAGGCGATTGGAGATTGCCTCCTCGGTCTCGTCATCGCGTTGCACCACCTTTCCCCCGCATTTGTCGCACACCCCTTCTACCTTAGTCGGCGCCGACTTGGCGTTATAGATGGCACCGCAGTCGACGCAGGTCCGGCGGGTCGTCAGGCGGTCCAGGATCACATCCCGCGGGACGTCCAGGTTCACGGCCGCGTCCAGCTCGATGCCGAGGTCCGCCAGCAGGACCTTGAGCTGCTCCGCTTGGGGGATAGTGCGCGGGAAACCATCGAGCAGAAAGCCGGCCCGGCAGTCGTCCTCCTTCAGGCGTTCCTTCATGATGCCCATGATCAGCTCGTCCGGAACCAGGTCGCCGGCATCCATGAATTTCCTCGCCTGTTTGCCGAGCTCGGTGCCCTCCTTGACCGCAGCCCGCAGAATATCGCCGGTGGAGATCTGCACCGAGCCGTCGACGGCGGTGAGCAGCTTAGCTACCGTACCCTTGCCCGCGCCGGGGGCACCCAAAAGGATCAGCCTCATAGTCGTCTCCTCATAACAGTTTGTGAGATGTCATGACCTGTCGCGGCACGGACGGGTTCTTGTCGGCAACCGTACAGTAATCGAGTATTTTCGCCCTTTCCGATGAACAGAATCAAGACCATATGCTGGAACCCAGGGCAAGCGCGTATAAAGTCGCTTTCCGTCAGCTACTAGTAAACCATTTCGTCTGATTTTACATATATCCCGTAGTGTGGGCTGTGCCAACCAATAGCATCCCTAGATGGCAGGCGCAGCCCACACTACGAATTTAATACTGAAAAATAAAGTGAAATTTCGTACTAGGTAGAATTGACAATGAGTAAATACTCTGTTCCCGTGCAAGACCATTTTGCCACCTGATTCCCAACAACTCACCGCTGAGGCATAAATTGAGCTAATCGGCAACCGTGTCGGTAGGAGAATAGAAACGACTGCTGTCGAAGGGGGAGTTCGTTCTAAGTGGGAGTTCGTTCTCAAGTATGGCATGGATGGCGAGCAAGAGTTTGCGCATGACCGCGCAGACAGCCTGGAGCTCCTTGAGGCCGTGGGTGTCGATAAGATGGCGGTAGAAGGCCCTGATATTGGGGTCATAACGAGAGGCGCTGAGAGCGGGCATATAGAGAGCGATCCGCAAGGAACGCTTCCCGGGCTTGGACAGGGGGGCTTTTTTGCTCACGCTGGAGCTGGACGGGTGCTGGCATGGATCGAGGTCGGCCATGGCGCCCCACTGCTTGGCGCGCATGTCGTCAGGCAAGACCAGCCGCTCGCCGAGAAGCTGGATGGCACTGGCGGCGGCGATACCGGTGGCGCTGACGAGCAGCTTGAAGGATTGCTGGAGCGTTTCATCCGCCGCAATGAGGTCCGAGGACCTGGTGGCCCAGGTACTCGATCTGAGCGTCGAAGTGGGCGATGTTCTGGTGCCGGCTAGCGATCAGGAAGTCGGGTGTCGTCGTGGTTTGTTGCGCCGCATGGAGATGGTTCTTGGTTTGGGTGCGGAGCTTGTTCAGCGCTGCGATGTGGCGCGCAGGCGTGGGTGACCAGGGCCAGGTCGTCGGGGCGCTGCCAGGGCGTGAAGGGCATGCGCTGGGCGAACGGAGCCAACACTGCGGCATCGACGGCATCGGTCTTGGTGCGGGTCTGCATCGCCTCAGCGAAACGTTTGGCGGCCTTGAGGTTGATCACCATGCGGGCCAGCCCAGCGTCATCCAGAGCGAGGGCGAGGGCGAAGTGATACTGGCCGGTGGCCTCCAGGCAGACACGGCTCACCTTCGCCTTACGCAGGCGGTTGCTCAGGGTCGCGTGGCCCTAGGGGGTATTCTTGAGTTCGCAGGGCTTTCCCATGCGGCCATCGCGGTGGATGACCAAAGTAGCGGTTTTGCTGCTGACATCGATTCCGTTTTAACCAATACAGCGGAGGAGCACAGGGAAGCGAGGGAGCGAAAGCGACGAGCGAAGTGCGACGCCCCCCGGGTAGGCGTAGGGCCGAGCGTTTGGTCGGAGTGCGGCGCGTGAGCGCCGTCGGAGACGAAATGCCAGGCCATGCGATACGGCGTCAAGTCATTGCGGGAGTCCTGGTGCCGCGCGGAGTGCGCGCCGGGACGAACGCGGGCCGCCGAAGGCAATGGCCGTCGCCCCATTGTTTTCGCCCGAAATCGGACGGACCCCATTTCGGGTTGCGCGAAAAATAGCGACGCTCCGGTTCTAACATGACTGCCATGATTGCCCGCCGACCGCTAGTCTCCATCGTCGCCGCCATGTCTGAGAATCGGGTCATCGGACACCGTAATCGCCTACCCTGGCACCTCCCCGCCGATCTCGCCCGTTTCAAGGGCCTGACCCTGAACAAACCCATCGTCATAGGGCGGCGGACCTGGGAATCCCTGCCTGGACTGCTCCCGCAACGCACTCACATCGTGGTCACCCGTGACCCTTCCTACCAGGCCCAGGGCTGTATCCTGGCGGGCTCGCCGACGGAGGCCATTGCCGCCGCGGGGTCTGTCCCGGAGCTGATGGTGGTCGGTGGGGCCGGTATTTACCGGGACATGCTCCCCTTGGCCCGGCGTATGCATCTGACCCTGGTGGCGGCGACATTGGAGGGGGATACTTTCTTCCCGGACTGGGACCGAGCCTGTTGGCATGAGATTATCCGGAAAGAACGACGGCACGATGAGCATAACTGCTACGACCTGGCCTTTGTGACATTGGAGAGGTCCCTATGAGGTGGAAAGGCCGAGTATGACCGGATGGTGGAGACCGACGTGTTTCAACCGGAGGCCCGGCTGGAACTCCTTGATGGAGAGATTATCGAGATGAGTCCGCAGAAAAGCCCCCATGCAACGGCTGTGAGTCTGATCACAGAGGCCCTGCGCGGTGGATTTGGAACCGGGTTCTCTATCCGGGGACAGATGCCTCTGGTCCTCAATGACTACTCCGAGCCGGAGCCGGACGTGGCGGTGGTGAAGGGCAATATCCGCGATTATACCGATCGTCACCCAGCACCGCCGTCCTCCTGGTCGAAGTCGTCGATAGCACCCTGACTTACGATCGACTCAACAAGGCCGCTGCCTACGCCCGCAACGTCATCCCCGAATACTGGCTTCTGAATCTGCGCAACCGCTGTCTGGAGGTCCACCGCGGGCCGGCCCGTGGCGTCTATACTGAGCGTACCTTGCTCACTACGGGCGAAACCATCTCCCCCTGGGGGCACCAGAGCTGCGGATCGAGATCGCAGCTTTATTGCCCTGAGCACGGAACGGTTCGAGCCGCGAAGGCGCAAATGCACAATGTGTTTATTCGTGGTTCTGAGAGGGCAGGACAGGCGCGTATCGCCACCTAAACCCATCAGACGGTCGCCGGCACGCCGAGCAACGCCCTTGCCGTCGCGCTGTCCCGACCGATCTGGGCTTTGAGCTCATCGAAGGACCCAAACTTCTTCTCGTCCCGCAGCTTGTGTCGAAACTCGACTTCGAGATGTCGGCCGTAAAGACTGCCCGTAAAGTCGAACAGATGGACCTCAAGCAGATACCGGATGCTCCTGTCCACCGTCGGTCTGGTCCCTAGATTCGCCACCCCCGGCCAGGGTCGGTCCGCAATGCCCCCCACCATTACCGCATAGACGCCGCGGAGAGGACTCACCCGTCGGTGCAGGTTCAGGTTCGCGGTGGGAAAGCCGATGCTCCGCCCGCGTTTATCGCCATACCCGACTCGCCCGCAGATACAGTAGGTCCGGCCCAGCAGACGCCGGGCGAACGCGAAGTCTCCTTGTGCCAAGGCCGCGCGGATGCGGGTGCTGCTCACCCGCTCGTCGCCGTGGATTATGGTGTGCAGGTCCTCGACGATAAAGCCATGTTCCCAGCCCATCTCCCGCAGTAGCCGAAAGTCCCCTATCCGACCGTGACCAAAGCGGAAATCGTCGCCTACCAGCAGATAGCGGGCACCCAATCCGTCCACGAGCAATTCCCGCACGAACTCCCGCGCGCCCATCCGCGCCAGCCTGGGGCCGAATCTGAGCAACATCGCCTGCTCGACGCCACAGTCCGCCAGGGCGGCGAGTTTTTCACGCAACCGGGTCAGCCGTGCTGGCGCCGCACCCGGCGCGAAATATTCCATGGCCTGGGGTTCGAAGGTAATCACCAGGGCCGGCAGTCGGAGCGCCCGCCCCTGTGCCAGCAGGCGCTCGAACACCGCTTTGTGCCCCAGATGCACCCCGTCGAAGTTGCCGATGGTGACGACCGTACCGCACCGTCGGGGTGACAGGTTGTGCAATCCGCGAATGATCCTCATCCACGAATGACCCTCATGGGAACGAGCACACCATGGAAATACACAAAATACGCGCCGCCGGTACTCCCCCACCGCCCAGTACCCGCCGGGATGCCCCGGGACAGGGTACAAAAAGTAAAGCTATAGTCATTCGTCTAAACACTCGTTGCAATGTTCTAACTCGTTGCAATGTTCTAAATAGGACAGGATGAACAGGATGTTCAAGATTAACGGGATTATTTCTGGTGGGTTCTGAGCTTTCGCCGCACGGTCATATGCTTGCCGAATTCATCTAAACGCTTGTCGCAATATTCCAATTAGGACAGGATTAACAGGATTAACAGGATTTCTTTCTTGGGCACCTTGAAAAATAGGTGTTTTCACCAATCAGGTGAACCTAAGCTCTTGATTATCGATGTGCGCCGTTGACGAAAATCGTATTTTTCAAAGTGCTCTAAAGGATGACCCATCAATTGAGCCTGGCCCCTTTTCTCTCTTTCTCAATTGAGCTCGAAACTTGCCCTAATACTATTCTGTTAGTATTTATCCATACTCAGAAAAATCTAAATCCTGCCTGTTCAAATTAATGATCAGTAGTAAACATTTCGTAATCTCCACATCCTTTAAAGCAACTATACTTGTACAACCAACAACCCCGTTCTTTATCTTTCATTCGCTTGAATAATTCGAACCCCTTGTCTATCAGGTTTTCATCGATGATGACGCAACTCCATTTTGTTGGTTGCTTGATAACTTTAATCATCCGTATAGCGGCGGGGTTTAGACTGAATTAAATAAAATCATTTCCGAATTCGAGAAAAATTGCATTTGTTGTCACAAACCTATCTGCGATTCTTTTAGCTTCTCTTTTATTTTCCCAATACATTAGTAAAAACCATGCGCTTTAGCGCAAGACTTTTAGCATACTCCCATTCATGAGGTCTTATAGAAAACCATCTGAAATGATTCAATAATATCTTGATCATCATGATAAGCACCCGAATCATAATGATGATGAGTTTCGCGTGGAATGACTATCAGTCATTGGCTCCGGAGCGTCGCCATTTTTCGCGCACCCCGAAAGGGGGTCCGTCCGATTTCGGGTGCAAACAATGGGGCGACGGCCATTGCCTTCGACGGCTCGCGTTCGTCCTGCGCCCATCCCGGCGCGCACTCCGCGCGGCACCAGGACTCCCGCAATGACTTGACGCCGTGTCGCATGGCCTGGCATTTCGTCTCCACCGGCGCTCACGCGCCGCACTCCGACCAAACGCTCGGCCCTACGCCTACCCGGGGGGGCGCACGCCGCTCGGCGCTTTCGCTCCCTCCCTTCCCTGTGCTCCTCCTAAGTCGGCTTCAGCCGAAGCCCCGACTTTCAGTCGCAGCATAGTGATTTCGAGCCAGCGCTTTCAGCTGGCTTCAGCTAAAACACGGCTTTCAGCCGCGAATCATACTATGGACTTTAATCCATAGCGTTGATTTTAATTACTTGAGAGTGAAAAGCATCCCGTCGATTTCCGATAGTAATCAAAACCGAAGTGTCAACAAAAATAGATCTCATGATCTCTTGGGTAATCCGTATAAGTAGCGACCATGGTTTTCTGCAAAGTCTTCTATACCTCGTATCTACTGAAGCAGTATTAATATCTAAATTATCCCATGCATCCTCTTCTATCGATGACTCCTTCATAATTTCAATAGACACACCTTCTCTTATAAGAATTTTCCAATTCTTTGGCGACATGTAACATCCTCTCATTGGGAAGAGCGTCTGGCAACTTGATTGTCAATAGCATTTCTGCTTGCCTCGTTATCCAAATAGTGAGTTATTAATTTAACCTAACGCATTTCTCAGTGTAAAACTTCCTGGTGGCCGACAGGCGGAGCGGGTAGGTTTTCGGCTGAAGCTGATTGTTAGGATTACATTTTTTCAGAATAATTCATTAAAGCAATGAATAGAACGCAAATCAATATTGCAATGACTGTGTGCATGCCGAACCGGACCTAATCTTCCCGAGGTAGGGATAACCGGCTCACCAGTGTCATGTTTTTGGGAGGATTCATACGCGTTCACCCTGGGCAAAATGCCGGGGCCAGACACCGAAGGCCAGCAAGGTTCCAGCATAGACCGCGCCACCCGCTAGGATCCAACCCAGGAGCTTCAGGACCCGCTCCCAGGACCCCATCACGAGCCACAGGGCAGTTTCCCCGCTGCCCCACCAGACCACGAGACCCATGACCATGGCGGCACCCAGGCTGCGCGCCAGGAGCGCACGCCAGCCACCACCGGGCCGATAAATACCCTCGCGCAGCAGACCCCGTAACAGAAGACCGGCATTGGCAAGGGCGGAGAGCGTAGTCGCCAGCGCCAGACCCATGTGTCCCAGGGGGAACATCAGCAGCAGGCTGAAGGCCACGTTGACGAGCATCGCGATCACGGCGATCCTGACCGGGGTCCGCATATCCTGGCGCGCATAAAAACCCGGCGCCAGGACCTTGATGCCCATAAAGGCGGTCAGTCCCAAGGCATAGGCCATGAGCGCCCGCGCGGCCATGTTCACATCCTCGCCGGTGAACTCGCCGGAGTGGAACAAGGCCGTCATCATTGGGCCGGCCAACACCAGCAGCCCCACCGCCGCGGGTACCCCCAGCAGCAGCACCCAGCGCAGGGCCCAATCCAGGGTGCGAGAGAAGGCCTCGGGAGACTGTTCGGCGTGTTTTTGAGACAGCTTGGGCAGGATGACGGCCCCCAGGGCCACGCCCAGGATGCCGAGGGGAAACTCCATGAGCCGATCACCGTAATAGAGCCAGGTGATACTCCCGGTAACCAGGAAGGAGGCCAACAGGGTATTCAACAGCAGACCGATCTGGGTCACCGAGACCCCGAACAGGGCCGGGGCCATGAGCTTGATGACGCGCCGCACACCGGCGTCCCGGAAATTGATCCGAGGTCGCGGTAGCATCCCGATCCGCCACAAGAACGGAAGTTGGAAGGCGAGCTGGGCGACACCCGCGATGAAGACTCCCCAAGCCAGCGCGAAGATGGGCCGTTCCATTTCCGGGGCCAACCAGAGGGCGCACAGGATCAGGGCAATATTGAGCAGGACCGGCGTGAAGGCGGGGACGCCGAACCGCTCGTAGGTGTTGAGAATGCCGCCGGCGAACGCCGTTAGGGAGATGAACATCAAATAGGGAAAGGTCAGGCGCAGCATCTCCGTGGCCATTGCCTGCTTGCCTGCTTCGCCGGAGAAACCCGGCGCGAAGATCAGGATCAGCACGGGGGCTCCGAGCATGCCCAGGAGGGTCACGCCCAACAGCACCGCCCCGAAGCTGCCGGCCATATCGCCCACGAAACCTTTAAGCTCCGAGGTACCGTGCCTGGTCTTGTACTGGTTGAGCACGGGCACGAAGGCCATGGAGAAGGCCCCTTCGGCGAACAGTTGGCGCATGAAGTTGGGGATCTTAAAGGCGACGAAGAAGGCGTCGGTTCCGGCGTCGGCACCGAACACCCGGGCCACCACCAGGTCACGAACGAAACCCATGATGCGGGACAGAAAGGTATTACCACCGACCTTGGCGATAGATTCGGCGAGGGAGGCCAATGTTCCACTCCGACAAAAAAGTGAAAGGGTCTAGATAACTTTAGCATCTTCAGTATATGCTACGGTTATGTTATGCAAGGAAAAACCGTATTTTAGGCGTTCACGCCTTTCGGAAGCCAAATTCAGACTGAATCATGCGCTATTTTACGCATGATCTACCGGCCTCGAAAATCGCCGCGCTGAGTGATATAAGCCGCCGGGCGATCAATCAACGGTTCTTCAAGCTACGAACCAGAATCGCCCAGCTTTGTGACGCCTCATCGCCTTTCTCCGGCGAGGTTAAAGGGGATGAATCCTCTCTTAGCGCCCGCCGTGTTCGGGAAAAAAGGGGCGTGGAGCCGGGGGTAAAACAATCGTCTTCGGAATCCTGGAACGGCAGGGAAAGGTCTACACGGAGACGTCCTGGATGCCTCCAAGAAGCCGCTACAGGCCGCGATTCGAGTACCCTCGGATAGCACCATCCACTCGGATGGCTGGAGGGGCTACAATGGGCTGGTGGATATGGGTTATCAGAAGCATCTCCGCATCCATCAGTAACGAATTTGCGCGAGGCAATTGCCATACCAACGGCATTGAGTCATTCCGGTCATATGCTAAACGGAGGCTTGCAAAATTCAAGGGCGTTCCCAGACATACGTTTCATCTACATATCAAAGAATGTGAATTCAGATTTCATCATCAAGAGAAAAATCTCTATGATTAAGATACTCTTTCTGCTGAGCGAAAATCCTCTCTAAAGTTATCTAGACCCAAGTTGGGATGTTACCTTGAAGATCGAGCAGGGTCTGGAGCTTGACAGCAGATTCGGTTGAGCGAAACAGTGCCTACAGAAAGACGGATAGGCGCAGGCTCGATGGTAGAGGCATCGAGCGCATAAACCGCGTTGTCAAGATCACGCCCCAAGTCCTCGTCGGCATACAGTGGGCGAGTGGTGCGAATCAGCCTGAGCGAGATGAGATCTGCCTAGATACGCCAATCTCGGCGTTCATTCGCATCGGCCACGGCGCTTCTGGAAACGTTGCCCCGGATACCCCTGTGGTACAACCTGTCCTTCTGGGCGCGCAGGCAAACTTCAATATCGCGTAGGCTCTCGTGATGGGTTAACTGCGCGAAGGTCATACGCAGGTATTGGTCGAGACAGGAAAATGTCTTCTTGTAGCGGTTGCCGTCGTACCGCGCAACGCCTCGACGAAACGCATGCATCGGTAAAGAGCCAATGGCCTGAGAAAAAACGAGCTTGCCGATATGCATAACCGGGTCCCCAACATCCCCAGAAAGGGGTATTTGGGAGATGCGCGAGGTGATTCAAGTCGGTGACACTCTTAAAGTGGCTGTCTTTCATTTCCTTACAAGGAGTTACGTAACAAAAACAAACGTTTTGTCGGACAGCAAAGTCCCTTAGGGTTTAATTCCCCGCCGCTTGCGGCGTAGAAAATGAAGAGATGATTGGAAAGCCGGAGCGCCGCCATTTTTCGCGAAACCCGAAATGGGGTCCGTCCGATTTCGGGTGCAAACAATGGGGCGACGGCCATTGCCTTCGGCGGCCCGCGTTCGTCCCGGCGCGCACTCCGCGTGGCACCAGGACTTCCGCAATGACTTGACGCCGTGTCGCATGGCCTGGCATTTCGTCTCCGCCGGCGTCACGCGCCGGACTCCGGCCAAACACTCGGCCGCCCTACACCTACGCGGGGGGCGGTGTACTCCGCTCGGCGCTTACGCTCCCTTGCTTCCCTGTGCTCCTCCTACGTCAAGAACCAGGGAAACGAATACGCGAAGTTGCACGAAGATCAACCGATGGTACTCATCTAATACCCTGCCGCAAGCGGCGGGGTAGTTTATGGCCTCTCCGCGGACATGACCGCCGCATAGTGGCTCCGGCGTCGGCGTCGACTGCGCCGGTACAGACCGTAGACGATGGTAAGCCCCGCCAGGGCCAGGGCATAGTTGAGATACTCCCAGAATATCTGCCCGCGCCGGGTCAGGGGCTTCAGAAACCGCGAGTATTGGCCCCGACCGCGCAGGTTCAGCAGGCCGCGGTCCTCCAGGGACCAGTCCACGGCGTTCTGGATCAGCTCCAGGGGCTTGGTGTAGAAGGTACGGGTGGCCTCGGTGGCAAGGCTGATCGCTGTGTCCGTCAGGAAGCTGGCGGAGCCGATTAGAATCAACCGGGCCGCCGGGGGAGAGGTCTCCACCACGCCGGAGATGGTGAGTCGCGTCTCCGCTTCCACCGCTTCGTCCGATTTTTCGGCGGATGCTTTGGCTAAGTCCTTATCCTCGGGCGCTTCCGCCTCCGGTTTGTCTTTCTCCGGCTCAGCCAGCAGGGGCGAAGGTTTATGGGCAAAGAAGGAGCCGAAGCGGCCCTGGACCGCCACCGCCAGGGGCTTGCTGCCTCGGTCGTCGCCCACTGCGAAGCCCAGGGGGCCGTGGGCGTCGAAGTCGGGCTGAATGTCCTTGGACGCATTGGTCCAGGAGTCCGCCGAGCTCTTCAGCAGCTCGATCACCCGGCGGTCCCGGCTCTTCTCCGGGTCGATTTTCAAGGGCGAGGCCCAGTTGAGGGTAAGCTGCCCCAGCCCGGAGGTGATACCGGTCTCCTGATCCAGACCTTCGTCACGGATGTCCAGGAAGTAGGGATAGGGGATGCTCCGGATCTCTTCGACCATAAATCCCGACACTTGGCGCTGTACGGGGATCGGGAAGGGAGTGCTCTGGCGATCCAGCACCAGGGTCGGCTCGAGCTCGAGGCCCTGGTGCGCCAGCCATGCTTCCAGACCCGTCTCCTGGCTCCGGGCCTGGATGGCGCTGCCGCTCATGTTCAGGTGGTAGGGGGAGGCGGCGAGGATCACCGTCCCCCCCTGCATCAGGAACTGGTCGATGGCGAAGACCTGTTTCTGGTCCAGGTTCTCAGGTCCGGCCACCAGCAGCAAATCCGCGTCCGCGGGGACGGTGCCTCGGTCGAGCGCCGTCCGCTTCAGGCTCAGGTTGGCCATCAGGTGCTCCTCCAGGGCGCTGTAGCTCGGGCCGACCGCCGTCGCCATGAATCCACCGCTGGCCTGGGGTGGGGTATAGAGGGCCACCGTCTTGAGGAAGCCTGGCGCGAAGCGTTTGATGCCGGCCTCGATTGCCCGTTGCAGCCCGACCTTGTCGAGCGCCTCGGGGAGTGGGACGGGGATGGCCTGGTCGCCGGATTCCAGGACCATGTGGAAATGGAAGGTCCGGGGGTCTAGCAGATCCAGGATCAGGGGCCGGAAGCCGAAGCGTTTCTCGATCTCCCGGCCCAGGGCGCCGTCACCCGCGTCCGGGTCCCGGAAGTCGACCGTGAGCTTACCGTCGGCCTGCTCCGCCAGCTCGGCAAGCACCGCCCGCAGCTCCTCCAGCAGGTCGGGCAGGGGCTCCGGCAGCCGCTCGACCGCCGAGATGTAGGCGTGAAAGGCCACCGGCCGGGTCAGCACTTGAAAAATGTCGCCGCCGCGCCGGTAACCGTAGAGCAGCTTTTTGATGGTCCGGGTGATGTCGTATTCCGGGTTGCGCAAGCGTACCTCCAGGTCCCCTTCTCCCGGGTCCTTGACCTCGATCAGGTCGCGGAAGCCCAGCTTCTCGTGTTGGCCGCCGTATTGGACCAGCAGGTCAAAATAGGAGTTGACCACGGCCGTCTGGTACTTGCTGGCGGTCTGAAAGGCCGCTGGGCGGATGTCGTAACGCTCCCCGGCCTCCCGCTCCAGGTCGGGCTCCTCCATGGGGTCGATAAACTCCACCCGCATCTTGCCGCTACCGGCGATCTCGTATTCCCGCAACAGATCACGGATTTGAGGGACCAGGGGCGCCAGCAGGGGGTGAGTACGGGCGCTGAAATAGCCGCGGATCAGCAGGGGCTCGCGGAGCTGGGTCAGGTAGTTGCGGGTGGCCTCGGAGATGGAGTAGAGTCGCCCCTGGGTGATGTCCGCCCGCACCCAGCCGATCTGATGCAGCCACAGGTTACCGGCCAGGAGGTTGGCCGCCAGCAGCCCGGTGACCAGGGCCCAGCGCCGGTGGTGAGCGGGGTTTTCCGTGTCCTCGGCCCAGCGCAGCCGTTCCAGGGCGTAGACATTGAGGGCCAGGAACAGACCGACGATGCTGAGATAGAAACAGAGGTCACGCAGGTCAATGACGCCCCGGGTGATGGATTCGAAGCGCGAGCCGCTGCCCAGCAGCTTCAGGAGCTCGCCGCCACGGTGTCCCAAGAGACCCGTCAGGGCCTCCGAGCCCAGGAGAAAGAAGAGCCCGCACAGCAGAGTGCTGCCGATGAGGCTGACGATGGGGTTGTCCGTACGAGCGGAGACGAAGAGGCCGATGGCGATGTAGGCCGCCGCCAACAGCAGGGTGGCGAGATAGGCCCCGAGCACGGGACCCCAGTCCAGGGGACCTAAGAGGGAGACGGTGGCGGGCAGGGGCAGCGTGAGCGCCAGGGCCACTACCACCAGAGCGAGGGCCGCCAGGAACTTGCCCAGCACTAGGAGGAGGGGCGAGACCGGCAGGGTGAGCAGGGTTTCCAAAGTGCCAGCGCGGCCTTCCTCGCTCCACAGGCGCATGGTGAGCGCCGCTGTCAGAAAGATCAGCAGCACCGGCATCCACTCGAACAGGGCGCGGGTATCCGCCAGGTTGCGGGCAAAAAAGGCCTCCACCCAGAAGAAGACGAACAGGTTGATCGCCAGGAAGGCGCCCAGAAAGATATAGGCCACCGGCGAGGCGAAGAAGCCCCACAGCTCCTTGCGAGCGATCGATAGGACCTCATGCATGGGGAACTTCCTCCTGGTGCCGGCTGACCGCGCCGAATAGGGTTTCCAGGTCCCGGACCTCCGGCTGCAGGCCGTACAGGTCCCAACCGGCCTTACTCACCGCGCGGGCGACCAGCGGCACCGCGGCCGCCGGATCGGCGGTTTCCAAGGCATAGCGGTAGCGGCCATCCGCCGGGCCCTCCACAGGCTCCACGGCGGTTACCGGGTCCAGGTCCATCAGCATCGGAACCACCTGCGCGGGGGCCTGCGTTAGAGAGACGAGCAGACGGTTCGGATTGCTCAGATCGGCGAGGTCCGAGTCCAGGGCCAGTCGTCCGGCGCGCATGATAAGTACCCGATCGCAGACCGCCTCGACCTCCTGGAGGATGTGGGTCGACAGGATTAGGGTCGCGTGCTCGGCCAGCTCCCGGATCAGGATCCGCATGTGCTGGATCTGGGACGGATCGAGCCCGTTGGTGGGCTCGTCCAGGATCAGGACCCGCGGCCTATGCAGGATGGCCTGGGCCACACCGACGCGCTGACGGTAGCCGCGCGAGAGGGTGGCGATGACCTGGTCCGCCTTGGGCGCCAGCTCCGTGCGCTCGATGGCTTGTCGGAGCGCGGCGGAACGCTCGGATTCCGGCACCCCGTGGAGGGTCGCCTGGTAATCCAGGTAGTCGATCACCGTCATTTCTGGGTACAGGGGGCAGTTCTCCGGGAGATAGCCGATGCGCCTTTGGACCTCCCGTGGTTGCTCGCGAAGGTCGAAACCCTCGATGCGGATGTCGCCGGCATCCGGCTCCAGGTAGCCGGTAAGTATCCTCATGACAGTGGTCTTACCGGCCCCGTTGTGGCCCAGCAGACCCACGACCTCGGAGCGACCGATGTCAAACGAGACATCGTCCACCGCCTTCAGGTTGCCATAGTTGCGGGTGAGTCGTCGCACCTCGATCATGCGCAAGCACCTTCTCGCTGTCTCTGTTGCAGGCGGGATTTTTCTTAATTCTTTATTTTTAGAGAAGGGTCTAGATAACTTTAGAGAGGATTTTCGCTCAGCGGAGAGAATATTTTATCATAGAGATTTCCTCTCGATGATTAAATCTGAATTCACATTCTTTGAGGTGTAGATGAAACGCATGACTGGAAATGCCCTTGAATTTTGCAAGCTTCCGTTTAGCATATGATCAGAATGACTCAATGCCGTTGATATGGCAATTGCTTCGCGCAAATTCGTTACGGATGGACGCGGAGATGCTTCTGATAACCTATATCCACCAGCCAATTGTAGCTCCTCCAGCCATCCGAGTGGATGATGCTATCGAGGGCTACCTGGCCCCGAATCACAGCCTGTAACGGCTTCTTGGAGGCATCCAGGACGCCTCCGTGTAGACCTTTCCCTGCCGTTCCAGGATTTCGATAGACGATTGTTTTATCCTCAGCTCCACGTCCCTTTTTCCCCCGAACACGGCGGGCGCCAAAAGAGGATTCATCCCCTTCAACCTCGCCGGAAAAAGGCGATGAGGCGTCACAAAGCTGGGCGATTCTAGTTCGTAGCTTGAAGAACCATTGATTGATCGTCGGGCGGCTTACATCACTCAGCGTGGCGAGTTTCGAGGCCGGTAGATGATCATGCGTAAAATAGCGCATGATCAGTCTGAATTTGGCTTCCGAAAGGCGTGAACGCCTAAAATACGGTTTTTCCTTGCATAACATAACCGTAGCATATACTGAAGATGCTAAAGTTATCTAGACCCTCACACATAGGCTTGCAATCCGCCCCCGTGGCCACTCAGTGCCGGCAAGCCAGACTTAAGCGCCGGTAAGCCGGCGCCTACCGTGCCTGGTGGACCACCGCGACTACGGTTGCTGACCGGGAGCCAGCTGCAACTCATTCATCGAAAAGCAATTGGTACGCGCCCACCCTGTAACCCGACCTACCCGGCTACCTTTTTAGACAACCTCTTAACCACTACCTGGGAAACAACAGAGTTACAATGCCTCCGTCATGGAGATGGCCGCAGCCACTCTAGGTCGATCTTCTTCAACCGGGGCCACCACTCACTGTAACGCACGGATCGGGAGATCAATTCCGAGCGTCCTTTTAAGTCCAGCCGCTCGGGACAGGCCATACCATAGGGTCGCTCACTATGGCCCGGCCGAAACCAAAGTATTCTCCCAAAAGGCATCCAAGGCGCAAGGCTTATAAGTTTGGTCGGCCAAGATATGGGCAGACATCAGGACGACGAGCCCGCCCTCTCGGCATATGGCCTCGATATCCTTTTGGTCCAGCATCAGCTCTTCCCGGTAGGTGACGGCGTCGGCAGGTGCCGGGCGTCCTGCCTCCGGAAAGGTCCACCAGGTGGGCGCCCCCAGCTTGCCGGTGGTTCCGAAAAAGAGGGTGCTATCCAAGGACTCCGGATTGCTTTTCAGCATGTACCATACCTTTCCCTCCTCGCGGATAGGCTGGCGTGCCTTTCGTAGCTCCCATAGCCTTCGGTGTTTTCTGGATCGGGAAGAAGGTGGCGATGCAGGAATTTGGTCAGCGCCACGACGCGACGTAAGGGCCTATCCTCCGGCGGCTTGCGGGTCTGATAGTCCTGCGGGTCTCGGACGGTCTGATGATCCTCGACGATCTCAACGAAAGGCCGGTCCGGGGCGGCGTCGCAGGCCTCCTTTATCGCTCGCGCAATATCCTCCGGGATGTTGGTTGCGGGATTCTCAATGGAAAAGCAATCGCCCTTCAGGTTGTCGACTGCCTGCCGGTAGTCGGGCTGTTCGTTCAGCAACCGTTGGATCTTTGGTTCGCAAGCTGTCATTTCGGTAGTGGTTAAATATCAAGTGGTATGGTTGTGCGACCCGAGGTAATGACTCATGCCCACACTCACTACTGCCCGGGGAAATTATCAAATAGATTCAGTTGGTTATGGGTATAGGCAGTATCGCTTATGGATTCCATTCTAGTAACCAACTGAACCAGAAGGATGTTGCCTTTTTGGTTGCGAATCAATGCCTGAGCAAGATCTGCCTAGATACGCCAATCTCGGCGTTCTTTCGCGTCGGCCACGGGCGCTTCTGGAAACGTTGCCCATGCGCAGGTATTGGTCAAGACAGAAAAATGTCTTCTTGTAGCGGTTACCGTCGTACCGCGCAACGCCTCGACGAAACGCATGCATCGGTAAAGAGTCAATGACCTGAGAAAAAACGAGCTTGCCGATGTGCATAACCGGGTCCCCAACAGCCCCAGAAGGGGGTATTTTGAAGATGCGCGAGGTGATTCAAATCACTGACACTCTTAAAGTGGCTGTCTTTCATTTCCTTACAAGGAGTTACGCAACAAGAACAAACGTCTTGTCGGACAGCAGTGTAGTTTCATGTTATCTCCCCCAATGACCTTAACACGTTATAAATGACCTTAACACGTTATAGCGGAAATCTTGAAAAATTCCTACTATGAGCTTTTTCGGTAGTGGCTCAGTTTGCGAGAAATCGAAAACTGACATAAGCAACCAAGCATCAAGATTTTCAAACTGAGCCACTATCGACAATCGATTATCCGAGTTAAGCCGGAAGTCAATTCAGGCCTTCTCATGCGCTCTACCCTACCTCGGACTCTACCCTACCTCGGAGGTATTCAGCTCTTGCTTGAGGGCCTGTTCGATGTCCTCGGTGGCCATCCCCACCTTGCCCGGAGCTTCGTACTCCAGCTCACGCTCCGCCCGGCGCCGGCTGCGACGCTCATTGTGATACGCAAGCCCGGTGCCGGCCGGGATCAGACGGCCCACGATGACGTTTTCCTTGAGCCCGGTGAGGCGGTCGGTGGAACCACGCACGGACGCTTCGGTGAGGACCCGGGTGGTCTCCTGGAACGAGGCCGCCGAGATAAAGGACTCGGTGGCCAACGACGCCTTGGTGATGCCGAGTAATAAGGGTTGATACCGGGCCGGGTGCTTTCCTTCGGCATCCATCCGCGCGTTCTCGGCCAACACGGTCGTGCATTCGGCCTGCTCCCCGCGCAGCAGCCTAGTATCACCGGGGTTGGTGATCTCTACCTTGCGCAGCATCTGACGAATGATGACCTCGATGTGCTTATCATTGATCTTCACGCCCTGCAGCCGGTAAACGTCCTGAATCTCCTTGACCAGATATTCGGCTAGGGCCATCACTCCCTTGAGACGCAGGATGTCATGCAGGTTGAGCTCACCATCGGAGATTACCTCGCCCTTTTCCACGCGTTCGCCCTCGAAGACGTTGACGTGGCGCCACTTGGGGATCAGCTCTTCCAATACCTCACCCTCATCCGTAGTGATGATGAACCGTTGTTTGCCCTTGGTATCTTTGCCGAAACTGATGGTTCCCGATGCCTCGGCAAGCAGGGCCTGGTCCTTGGGTTTGCGGGCCTCGAACAGGTCTGCCACCCGCGGCAAACCACCGGTGATGTCGCGCGTCTTACTCGATTCCTGGGGGATCCGCGCCAAGACGTCGCCCACGCCTACTTCGGCGTTATCGGCAACGCCGACGATAGCGCCCGCGGGTAGGAAGTAACGCGCGGGGATCTCAGTACCGGCAAGATTGAGCTCCTGATCATGCTCGTCGAGCAGCTTGATCATAGGCCGCAGGTCTTTGCCTTGCGCCGGGCGTTGCTTCGGGTCCGTGACCACCAAGGAGGTGAGTCCTGTCACTTCGTCCGTCTCACTCTGCACGGTGACGCCGTCGATGAAGTCCTCGAACCGTAAACGCCCTGCCATCTCGGTGATGACCGGGTGGGTATGGGGGTCCCAGCTCGCGACTACCTGGCCGCCCTGCGCGGCATCGCCGTCATCGACCTTGAGGGTCGCGCCGTAAGGGACTTTATAGCGCTCCTTCTCCAGCCCCACTTCGTCGGTCACCGTCAGCTCACCGGAGCGCGACACGGCCACCAGGTTGCCGCTATGATGCCGCACCGTCTTGAGATTGTGGAGATGCACGGTACCGGTGGATTTGATCTCGATATTGTTGACCGCCACGGCTCGTGAGGCCGCACCGCCGATGTGGAAGGTGCGCATGGTCAGCTGGGTTCCGGGCTCGCCGATGGACTGGGCAGCGATAACGCCCACTGCTTCGCCCATATTCACTTGGCGGCCACGGGCCAGGTCACGGCCGTAGCATTGGACACAGACCCCGGTCTGGGCCTTACAGGTAATGGGGGAGCGCACCTGCACCTGGTCGATACCCATCGCCTCCAGCATATCGACCCATCCCTCGTCGAGCAGAGTCCCTGCAAGGCAGATCGGATCGTCCGTCAAGGGCCGATAGAGATCGACCGCGGTAACGCGCCCGAGGATCCGCTCACGTAGCGCTTCGACCACGTCGCCACCCTCGATGATGGGTGTCATCAGCAGCCCTTCCTCGGTCCCACAGTCCTCTTCCAGCACCACCATGTCCTGAGCGATGTCTACCAGGCGCCGCGTGAGATAGCCGGAGTTAGCGGTTTTGAGCGCCGTATCCGCCAACCCCTTGCGTGCACCATGGGTGGAGATAAAGTACTGGATGACGTTCAAGCCTTCGCGGAAGTTGGCGGTGATCGGCGTCTCGATAATGGAACCGTCAGGCTTGGCCATCAGGCCGCGCATACCGGCGAGCTGCCGGATCTGTGCCGCGGAGCCGCGGGCCCCGGAATCCGCCATCATGTAGATGGAGTTGAAGGAATCCTGCTTGCGCGCTTGCGTGATCTGGGTCTCGGGCGCAGCGAGCACGCCCTTCACGGATCGCTTCAGGTTTTCCGCCCGAATGGCGTCGATATTCACCAGATCCCGGAGCCGCGTCCGGTAATCGGCCAGCATGGAGACGACCCGTTCACGAAAGGTCTCGAGCTCGATCTCCCCCGCATTCATCCGGTTTGCGGCTTCCTTGACCTGTGATCGGAGCTCGTTGAACAGGCGTTGAACCACAGCCTGATCGGCCTCATCGACGACGCTGAGCGCCCCTTGGCGGTACAGACCGATCAGGCGTTGTGCCTCGAATGCCGCATCGACGTGAGCCAGCTCGCCACCGAGCTTGTTCATCATGGCCTTCGCTACCTGATCGTTGGTATGCGACCAAATGTCCACCACCTTGTTGTAGCGCTCGCCGTTGGTTACATAGCCCGAGGCATACTGGACTTCGATCTCCTTCACCAGCTCCTCGGCGGAGGCCAGGATATCCGCCTTCTCCTCCGGGACCACCATGTCGTCGAGACCGATGGAGATGCCTGCCCGGGTCGCCATGCGGAAGCCCAGGTACATGAGCTGGTCGGCAAAGATCACGGTCTGCTTCAGCCCCAACACCCGATAGCAGCGGTTGATCAGCCGCGAAATCGCCTTCTTCCCCAAGGCCTGGTCGACCAGGTCGAAGGGCAGGCCATCAGGCACGATCTCAAAGACCAGGGCCCGACCCAACACCGTCTCTTTGATGGAGACGAGCTCGCGCCGGGTGCCGTCCTCCTCGGTGAGCACCTCCCGAATGCGTACCCTGACGCGGCTGTGCAGGTCCGCATGGCCGGTCTCATAGGCACGCCGAGCCTCATCGATGCCGGCGAACAGGCTGCCCTCACCGCGGGCACCGACCTGGTCGCGGGTCATGTAGTACAGCCCCAACACCACGTCCTGGGAAGGCACGATGATGGGCTCGCCATTGGCCGGCGAGAGGATGTTGTTGGAGGCCATCATCAGGGCGCGGGCCTCCAGCTGGGCCTCCAGGGACAGCGGCACGTGGACGGCCATCTGGTCACCGTCGAAGTCCGCGTTGAAGGCAGTGCAGACCAGGGGATGGAGCTGGATGGCCTTGCCCTCGATCAAAACCGGCTCGAAGGCCTGAATCCCCAGGCGGTGCAGGGTCGGGGCCCGATTGAGCATGACCGGATGCTCGCGGATTACCTCTTCGAGGATGTCCCACACCTCCGCGGTACTGCGTTCGACCATCTTTTTCGCGGCCTTGATGGTGGTGGCTAGACCGCGCAGCTGCAGCTTGCTGAAGATAAAGGGCTTGAACAGCTCCAAGGCCATGCGCTTAGGAAGCCCACATTGATGGAGCTTAAGCGTGGGGCCGACGACGATGACCGAGCGCCCTGAGTAGTCTACGCGCTTGCCAAGCAGGTTCTGGCGGAAGCGTCCTTGTTTACCCTTGATCATGTCCGCCAGGGACTTGAGCGGACGCCGGTTGGTGCCCGTGATGGCGCGTCCGCGCCGCCCGTTGTCTAGCAAGGCGTCGACCGCTTCCTGCAGCATGCGCTTCTCGTTGCGCACGATAATATCCGGGGCCACCAGGTCCAACAGCCGCTTGAGCCGGTTGTTGCGATTGATCACGCGTCGGTACAGATCGTTGAGATCGGAAGTGGCGAAGCGTCCGCCGTCGAGCGGGACCAGGGGTCGGAGCTCCGGCGGCAGCACCGGTAGCACGGTGAGGACCATCCACTCCGGACGATTGCCCGACCCCTGCAGGGACTCCATCAGCTTGAGACGCTTGCTCAGCCTTTTGATCTTGGTTTCGGAGTTGGTGGCCTCGATGTCCTCGCGCATCCGGCGGACCTCCGCCGGTAAATCGATGGTGCGCAGCAATTCGTAGACGGCCTCCGCCCCCATCCGGGCATCGAACTCGTCGCCGTTCTCCTCGAGTGCCTCTAGATACTGCTCGTCGGTGAGCAGTTGCCCGCGTTCCAGGGTTTGGACCAGACCCGGATCCACAACCACGAAAGACTCGAAGTAGAGGATGCGCTCGATATCACGCAGGGTCATGTCCAACAGCAGACCGATCCGCGAGGGCAGGGACTTGAGGAACCAGATGTGGGCCACGGGGCTGGCAAGATCGATGTGTCCCATGCGCTCACGGCGCACCTTCGCCAGCGTAACCTCCACGCCGCACTTCTCGCACACGACGCCCCGATGTCTGAGACGCTTGTACTTTCCGCACAGGCACTCGTAATCATTGATGGGACCGAAGATCTTGGCGCAGAACAGTCCGTCACGCTCGGGCTTGAAGGTCCGGTAATTGATGGTCTCGGGCTTCCGGACCTCGCCGAAAGACCAGGAGCGGATCATGCCCGGGGAGGCCAGACCTATCTTGATGGCATCGAACTCCAGGGCCTGACCCTGCTGCTTCAAAATCTTGAGAAGGTCTTTCAAGTTCATTCCTCCGGAATGGATAACCCGCGGTTGACGTGCCCAGGAATCAGGGGGCTGATACCCAACACCATTATGTTAAACATACCAGTCAACAAAAAAGAACGCATGCATCGGTAAAGAGTCAATGACCTGAGAAAAAACGAGCTTGCCGATGTGCATAACCGGGTCCCCAACATCCCCAGAAGGGGGTGTTTTGAAGATGCGCGAGGTGATTCAAATCACTGACACTCTTAAAGTGGCTGTCTTTCATTTCCTTACAAGGAGTTACGCAACAAGAACAAACGTCTTGTCGGACAACAGTGATCTGTTTTTTCTTTTTGTAGCTTTTGCGTTTTCGTAGTCCCGTCCTCTGCGTTCGCGGAAAACTACGAATCACGCAAATCTTCGCGAAATTGTCATCCCGAACTGAAGGGAAGGATCTTATTCGCGCCGATTCACGCGATTCGTAGTTTTTGTGCCCAGATTTTGTACCAGCACCTCAATCCTGCTCGAGCTCCACATTGATGCCCAACGAACTGATCTCCTTCACCAACACGTTGAACGACTCCGGCATCTCCGCCTCCATCCGATGATCGCCGTCGACGATGTGCTTGTACATGCGGGTCCGTCCATTCACGTCGTCCGACTTGACGGTGAGCATCTCCTGGAGGGTGTAGGAGGAACCGTAGGCCTCCAGTGCCCACACCTCCATCTCGCCGAAGCGTTGGCCGCCGAATTGGGCCTTTCCACCCAAAGGCTGCTGGGTGACCAGGCTGTAAGGCCCGGTGGAGCGGGCATGCATCTTGTCGTCCACCAGGTGGTTAAGCTTGAGCATGTACATGTAGCCGACCGTGACGGGCCGCTCGAAAGCATCGCCCGTGCGTCCGTCATACAGCAGGGTCTGGCCCATGGGAATCCCCCCATTCCCATCGTCCCAGCCCGCCAGACGCAGCATGGCGAGGATCTCCTCCTCCGAGGTCCCATCGAACACCGGGGTGGCCATGGGTACCCCTTCGGTCAGGTTCCGCGCCAGGACGAAGATGTCCTCATCGTTCAGGTCGGCCAGCTCCTCGGGTCTACCACTACTGTTGTAGACCTGGTCGAGAAAGGCCCTGAGCTCGATAATCTCGGCCTGTGCCCGCAGCATCTCGCCGATCCGGATGCCGATGCCGTGCGCGGCCCAGCCCAGATGGGTCTCCAATATCTGGCCCAGATTCATGCGTGAGGGCACGCCCAGCGGATTCAGGACGATGTCCACCGGCTCGCCGTCGGCCGAAAAGGGCATATCCTCTACCGGCACGATCATGGAGATGACGCCCTTGTTTCCATGGCGACCGGCCATTTTGTCGCCGGGCTGGATGTGACGCTTCACCGCCACATAGACCTTAATCATCCTGAGCACCCCGGGGGCCAGGTCGTCGCCCTGGGTGATTTTGTACTTCTTTGCTTCAAAGCGTTCGCGGAAATCTTCGCGCTGTTGGCCGATCTGCTTCGCTACTGCCTCGAGCTGGCTGGCCGCCCCCTCGGCGCGCAATCGGATCTCCAGCCACTTTTCCCTGGAATCCTGCTCCGCCAGACCGTTGAGATAGGTCTTGGTAATCTTGCTGCCGGCCTTGAGGTTGCCGGGTCCGCCATCCGCCACCTTGCCGATCAGCATCTTCTCTATGCGTTGGAAAGTATCCTTCTCCATGATGCGCAGCTGATCGTCCAGATCCTTGCGCACGCGCTCGAGCTCTTGTTCCTCGATCTGATGCGCCCGCTGATCTTTTTCCACACCGTCGCGGGTGAAGACCTGGACGTCCACCACCGTGCCGGACATGCCCGAGGGCAAACGCAGGGAGGTATCCTTCACATCCGAGGCCTTTTCCCCAAAAATGGCCCGCAGCAGCTTCTCTTCCGGCGTGAGCTGGGTCTCCCCCTTGGGCGTGACTTTGCCGACCAGGATATCGCCATCCCGCACCTCTGCGCCGACGTAAACGATACCGGACCCATCGAGCTTGGACAGGGCCGACTCGCCCACGTTGGGAATATCGCCGGAGATTTCCTCCGGCCCCAGCTTGGTATCGCGGGCGAGACAGGTGAGCTCCTCAATATGGATACTGGTGAACCGGCCCTCCTGAACCACCCACTCGGAGATGAGGATGGAATCCTCGAAGTTGTAACCGTTCCAGGGCATGAAGGCGACCCGCAGGTTCTGGCCCAAGGCCAGCTCACCCATGTCGGTGGAAGGCCCATCGGCCAGCACGTCACCACGGTCGATGGTGTCGCCGGGAAACACCAGGGGACGTTGGTTGATGCAGGTATTCTGGTTGGAGCGCATGTACTTGGTGAGGTTGTAGATGTCCACCCCCGGCTCGTGCGGAGTCTTATTCGCCTCCTTGTCATGGACCCGCACCACGATGCGCGCCGCGTCCACGGACTCCACCACGCCGCCGCGGCGGGCCACGACGGTGACTCCCGAGTCCTTGGCCACGACCCGCTCTATGCCCGTACCCACTAACGGTTTCTCGGCGCGTAGCGTGGGCACCGCCTGGCGCTGCATATTGGAGCCCATCAGGGCGCGGTTGGCGTCGTCGTGCTCCAAAAAGGGGATCAGCGAGGCAGCCACCGATACGATCTGGCGCGGAGAGACGTCCATGTACTGGACTTCTTCCGGGGCCTTGAGGGTAAATTCGTTCAGGTGCCGACAGGAGACCAGCGCATCCGTGAGCTGCCCCTTGTCGTCGAGGGACGCATTGGCCTGCGCGACGATATAGTTACCTTCCTCGATGGCGGACAGATAATCAATTTCATCGGTGATCCGACCACCGCTTACCCGGCGATAAGGCGTCTCCAGAAAGCCGTACTTGTTGGTTCGCGCGTATACCGCCAGGGAATTGATCAAACCGATGTTTGGTCCTTCCGGGGTCTCGATGGGACACACCCGCCCATAGTGGGTCGGATGCACGTCGCGTACCTCGAAGCCGGCCCGTTCCCGGGCCAGGCCACCCGGACCCAGGGCCGAGACGCGGCGCTTGTGGGTAACCTCGGAGAGCGGGTTGTTCTGATCCATGAACTGGGAGAGCTGACTGGAGCCGAAGAACTCCTTGATCGCCGCCGAAATCGGCTTGGCGTTGATCAGCTCCTGCGGCATGAGTCCCTCGGACTCCGCCAGGGACAGGCGTTCCTTCACGGCCCGTTCCACCCGCACCAGGCCGATGCGGAATTGGTTCTCCGACATCTCGCCCACGCAGCGGATACGGCGATTACCCAGGTGGTCGATGTCGTCCACGCTACCGTGGCCGTTGCGGAGATCGACCAGTACCTTCAAGGCGTCGATGATATCGGAGACGTCACCGAACTTCTCATACAGCTGCTTGGACGGTTCGTCTCTACGGTGGGCGAAGTAGCAGCCGTCGTAAAGGATACCGGGCCCTTCCTCGGAATCCCGCTGCAGGCGCCGATTGAACTTCATCCGCCCCACCGCGGAGAGGTCGTAGCGATCCGCGGCGAAAAACAGATTGTGGAACAGGTTCTGGGCCACATCTTTGGTGGGCGGCTCGCCCGGGCGCATCATGCGGTAAATCTCGACCTGGGCCTCCAATTCGTTGCTGGTAGAGTCGATACGCAGGGTCTCGGAGATGTAGGGCCCGTGGTCGAGATCGTTCACGAATAGGGTTTCGATATGTTCAACCTGCTTTTCCCGTAAGCTTTCGAGCAGGCATTCGGTCAACTCCGCGTTGGCCTCCGCCAGCACCTCTCCGGTCTCGGAATCGACTACCGTGCGCGCGAGCGTGCGCCCCAGCAGAAATTCGGGGGGCACCGAGAGGCGCTTCACCTCCGCCTTCTGCAGTTCCCGGATATGGCGCGCGGTCACCCGACGTCCGGTCTCCACCAGGACCTGGTCGCCAATGGCGATATCGAAGCCCAGGGTCTCACCGCGTAGACGCTCGGGCACAACCTCAAGCTCGATGCCGTCCGTGCTTAGCTGGAAGCTGTCGGTATCGAAAAAATGCCCCAGGATCTGTTCCGTGGAGTAGCCCAGGGCCCGCAGCAGAATCGTCGCCGGCAGCTTGCGACGGCGGTCGATACGGACGAAGACATTGTCCTTGGGGTCGCACTCGAAATCGAGCCAGGAGCCGCGGTAGGGAATCACCCGGGCGGAGAACAACAGCTTACCCGAGGAATGGGTCTTGCCCTTGTCGTGGTCGAAGAACACGCCCGGAGAACGGTGGAGCTGGGAGACGATGACCCGCTCGGTACCATTGATGACGAAGGCGCCGCTCTCCGTCATGAGCGGCAGCTCGCCCATGTAGACCTCCTGCTCTCTGATGTCCTTGACCGCTTTGGTGCCGGCGGGGGCATCCTTGTCGTAGATCACCAGGCGCAGCAGCACCCGCAACGGGGCGGCAAAGGTAGCACCGCGGAGGTGGCACTCGCGGACGTCGAAAGGCGGCTCACCGAGGCAATAGCTCACATACTCCAACACCGCATTCCCGGAGTAGCTCTCAATGGGAAAGACCGTCCTGAAGGCGGCGTGCAGACCAATGTCGTCACGTTCGGTCGCCGGGGTAGCCTCCTGCAGGAAGGCCCGATAGGAATCGAGCTGGGTTGCCAACAGGAAAGGCACGTCCAGGATACCGGAACGCTTGCCGAAATCTTTGCGAATGCGCTTTTTCTCGGTGAACGAATAGGCCATGCTGCCTTCCCTCTGAATGATGCGGTTTGCTATGCGGTTTGCCGCCTGCCTGTCCCGTTCCTGGGACGGGCGGGCAGTAAACCGCATCCTACGTGGTTTTGTTAGGGTCAGGGATGGTCCCTGCTCAACATCGGGGCAATTGAACTTGAGATTAAGAATCTGGCTCCGGCACAATCCACAGACGGACGAAAGAGGGGGTGTCCTCACGTGCTCTTTGCCCGTTATTCATACGCCCAAAAGTCAATTCCATATACAGGTGACCTGACCCGACCGGTCCACACCCCAAACTTCCGCGCCCGGTCGTCATTAGGGACATCTATAATGGCTTGTATCTCGGACAATTTGCTTCGTGCCGGACCTATCGGTGATTTCAAAGGACAAAGCAGAATATTCCCATGAGTTCGAAATCTTTCCAAAATTTCCAGGGAGTTTCTGATCTGTTTTCAAGAACAACATGGAAGCGCTCGGCAGGACCGAGTTGGATTGCAAATACTCCATCACTTTGGGGGGCGACAATTGACAGCTTCCAAGAGTACGAGAACTCAACATCAATGCCGTTAAGTCAAGCATCACCGGCGCCGTTTGTGTTTATTCATCTCTCCCGCCGGGAGAGGGACTTTGAGGTTTAACTTAATGACATCGAGCTCAACATCAGGTATTCCCCGGAAATAGCGGACATAGAGCTTAAGTAAACCTGTAAGATGAATACATTCGCTTAGGCGCTTGTCCATGTACCCCCATCTCGACGATAGTTGGCATTCGAACAGGTGCCACCAGAACAGTTCCATTGGCGAGACGATCAAAGCCCCTGCGATCGCAACTAGATGATGTACGTTTTTTTCCTCTCACCTCAGTAAGGGCTAGTATGAATTTGATCCACGTTCGGCCAGACGCCGGCTTTGATTCGCTCGGCTTGTCGTAGAAACCGAGGCCTCTACCTGCAGCAAGTTCAGCATCTGTATAACCGTAAGTACGCATTTCGCAATCCTTGTAGAAGGATCCATTTTCGGAAACGGTCTGTACCCAACGCAGCTGTTTGCCGACCGTACTGGGTACGTTGTATTTTACCTGAATTTCTACACCTGATGCTGTTTTCAAATACCTCGTGACTTCGACCCGCTTACCTTTGTGGCGGGCCACGCGGATCTTAAATACTTGCAAACGATTTCCCAGCATCCAAACCTCCACACGTGCCGGCAGCCTATAGACTACCGGCACACAACACGCAGACAGGCGGCCAGGACAAAAGCAGGCATGTCTTTTCAGGCGGCAGTCGCTTTACTTCAATTCGACCGTCGCGCCGGCCTCTTCCAGTGCCTTCTTTGCCTCCTCGGCCTCGTCCTTGGACACCCCTTCCTTGATCGTGTTCGGGGCGCCTTCCACCGCCTCTTTCGCCTCCTTCAGTCCCAACCCGGTGAGGGCGCGGACGGCCTTGATAACGGATACCTTGTTGGAGCCGAAGGACGCCAGCACCACATCGAACTCGGTCTGCTCCTCCTCCGGAGCGGCCTCGCCACCGCCGGCGGCGGGAGCAGCGGCCACGGCGGTGGCAGCGGTCACGCCGAACTTCTCCTCCATCGCGCTGATCAGCTCCACCACCTCCATCACGGTCATGTTGGCGACGGCATCCAATATTTCGTCTTTCGAAACGGCCATTTGATTTCTCCTGAATCGGAATCTTCTTTTCGTTTGATACGTTACCCCAACCGAGACGGGAGACTAGCCCACTTCTTTGCTGTCGCGGATCGCGGCCAAGGTACGGACGAGCTTGCCCGGGACCTCGTTGATCGTCGCCATGAGCTTCTGTACCGGGGCCTTCATCACGGCCATCAGCTGACTAATCGCCTCGTCGTAGGTCGGCATCTTCGCCAGGGTGCCCAGCCCGGAGGGATCCAGCAGCTTGCCCCCGATGGCGACCAGCTTGACCTTGAACCGATCGTGCCCCTTAGCGAATGTCTCTGCCAGGCGTGCCGCGGCCCCCGGATCCTCCTGCGAAAAGGCGAGGAGCAACGGACCTGTGAGCCCCTCCTCCATGCAAGCGAAGTCTGTGCCGAAAAACGCGCGTTTGGCCAACGAGTTCTTGACGACGCAGACATAGACGCCAGCCTTGCGGGCCTCGACCCGCAAAGCGGTCATCTGCTCCACCGTCAAGCCCCGATACTCCGCCCCGACGGCCGAATAGGCGCCCTTCGCAACTTCTGCGACCTCGGCGACAATCACCTCTTTTTGGGCAAAACTCAACGCCACAGTCGTCACCTCCCGATTTGAACTCAAGGTAGGGCCTAAGCCCCGGATTTCCTCGGCGGTCAATCCCGAAATGCCCTTTCCATGGCGATATGTGAGCAGTCCGCCTGTGCACCGTTATCAGGGGGTGGCCTGCGCTCTCGCGCAGATGTGGCCATTCCGACTCAGGAACACCGTCTGCGCAGGCTCGCTCGAATTAAGCCAAACTGCCGTAGCTTCCTGCCTAGTCATAAGGCGCCTGCGGTCTTTGACGGCTACCCTCTACCAAATTTCCAACCCCTCTCGCAATACTGCGAGAGGGGTTGGAAATTTGGTAGCAGGATACCCCAAAGAATTCTCCTACTATCGGTTCAAAAATTCAGATTCTTTTCTTTAACCTTCAAATCCGAAAACATTGCACCGAGGTCGAAACCGAATTATTCCGCATATCCATTCCTGACCTTATGTATTTCTTCGATAACAGGATCATTGAGCACGACTATAGGGCACTTTGAAATACGATCTTCGTCAACGGCGTACATCGATAACCAACGGACTTAGATTCACCCGAGCGGTGAAAATGCCTATTTTCAAGGCCCCTATATCTCCAGCAATTCTTCGTGGATACAAATAACCGACGGAATAATTTCCATTTTTCTGCACAGGTTTTTTTAGATCTCGTTAAGGTATTCGTATAACGCCTCACATCACCGGCAGCAAAAAGCAGAACGAGAACGGGCAGTACTTTTCGTAGTCAACATGTATGCGATTGTCAGCAGTCACTTTAGTTCAATAGTTACTTTCCGAAAATCCACTAACTCCGGATCATCTTTTGAATATACTAATTCCAATAAATTGCCATTTATAATCAGTTTCTTACATTCCCCGCTATCGAATCTACGTGGACTTTTGAAACAGGAGAAGAAGATATTCCACAAGCATTAAATTCCGGAATGTGATCATAGAAATATTCCTTTTCACTAGAACCCCGATGTTCTAAGATACAGAATGTAGGATTTCTCGTCAGCATCGACACTCGTAACTTTATCCACAACATCAGATATAAAACAATCTTCGCCCGCAGAACATGACGCTAACGCAAAAGAAAACAACAACAAAACAACAGGTTTCGGAGCCCGCATTTTCTATCTCCAAATCTCCTGCCATTCCGATGTGTATATAAAACTCTTTGCTACCCCTACTTTTGTCAGGTAGTGAAACAAGCCATCAGGAAGCTTTAATACAAAACTCTTAGTGAGTGGTATATCTGTCACATAGCCTTTAGTAAATGGTTTGCTGTCAAGGCGTTTCTTGATGATAGCGACGAGGGTGTAAACCGACATAGCGATCCAAATCTGGCTTTTGACCGCGTTCTCGGAGGTCCTGAAGAACGATTTGATGCGTAGGTGTTGCTTGATCCACTTGAAGAATAATTCAACTTGCCAGCGGTATCGGTAGAGATCCGCCACCGTCTGCGCTGGAATGGCGAAGTTGTTGGTCAAGAAGTTGAACGTCTTGCTGGTCTGAACATCGTGGTAGCGGATACGGCGTAATGGC
>Ga0209781_1000047_pt1 | contig 29962 bp, 26 predicted proteins | sample WorMetHERISLAND1_3_FD_187386 | JGI IMG/M metagenome (GOLD analysis project Ga0209781, IMG submission 187386) | Marine gutless worms symbiont microbial communities from Max Planck institute for Marine Microbiology, Germany - Olavius albidus HERON... | ecosystem: Host-associated > Annelida >...
AGAGCTTTCACCTGTTCCTAAAGGAGTGCGAATGGCGGTTCAATGGAGGTGATCACCGGGAACTGCTTAACCAATTAAAGACATGGGTGAATTCGAGACAAAAACGTCCTTAGCTAGGACAGCCCCCTCCCTTTTGTTATCAGTCCTCGAAAAAAAAACTTCTGCTATCAACCGGCACCGGCGCCGAAGGACGCATTGATATACGGCGTCTGCGGATAGCAGGGCGCGCATGTCTGCAGAGGCAACCTGGCCGCCTGCCAGGAGACGATGCCACCGGCGACGGAATAGGCCGTGTCCAGATAGCCGTGGTCGATCAACCACTGCCCGACCTGGCGCGAGCGGATCCCATGGGCGCAGAAGAAGACCACCCTGTCCGACTTATCGACGCCCAAGTTCGACGGATCGAAGGACGACAGAGGAAGGTGACGGGCCCCTGCGATACGGCCTGCAAGCAGTTCGCCGGCCTCACGGACGTCGATGACGATGGTGTCACCGTCTTCCATCCATCCGGCGACCTTTTCGAGGTATACGTCGACCACGGTTCCCATGTTACAGCCTTTTTTACCTGACTAATTTGCTCAGACATTAAAGAGGATATGGTGGAGAAGGATCGCGAATCAACCCTAATTAGCATGAGGATATTTGCAGACTTTGCCGCCCAGCAACATTCGCATCCGGGCGCAGTATGTGTCGTATTTGAACAAGCTTAGGCAGGGAAAACGACTTAGTTTTCCCTTACAGGGCGTCTATCCGGATTGGCCTATTGGATCATGGGGGACTATTCCATGGCGGAGACAACTTCTCAGGAAACTCTATACGACACGAATTATGAACTGGGGCAGGACAACCTGCAGCAATGGGGAATGGACATCCATCACCCCGTGTTCTGGATTTCAGGCGGGCTCGTCCTCTTGTTCGTCCTCGGGGTGCTGCTGGCACCCGAGGCGGCGAAGGGCGCCTTCGACGGAGCCAAATGGTGGTCGATCGGCGCCTTCGATTGGCTGTTCATGCTGGGCGGCAACATCTTCGTAATCTTCTGCCTGGCTTTGATCGTCCTGCCGGTCGGCAAGATCCGACTCGGCGGCGATGACGCCAAGCCGGAGTTCTCGACGATTTCCTGGTTCGCCATGCTGTTCGCGGCGGGTATGGGCATCGGCCTGATGTTCTGGAGCGTCGCCGAACCGACCGCCTATTACACGGGGTGGTATGAAACGCCCCTCGGTGTGGAGAAGAACACGCCGGAAGCGGCCAAACAGGCCATGAGCGCGACCATGTTCCATTGGGGTCTTCACCCCTGGGCCATCTACGCCGTGGTCGCCCTGTCGCTGGCGTTCTTTTCCTACAACAAGGGCCTGCCGCTGACCATCCGGTCGGCCTTCTACCCGTTGATCCGCGACCACTCCTGGGGGCCGTTCGGTCACCTGATCGACACCGTCGCGGTGCTCGCCACCCTGTTCGGTCTGGCGACGTCGCTGGGTTTCGGCGCCCAACAGGCGTCTGCCGGCCTCGCCTATCTATTCGGCTTCGAGGCCACCATCGCCACACAGATCGCAATCATCGTCATCGTCACGGCGATCGCACTGGTCTCAGTGCTGCGCGGGCTCGATGGCGGCGTCAAGGTGCTGAGCAACATCAACATGGGAACGGCCGCTTTCCTGATGCTGTTCGTGCTTATCGTCGGGCCAACGGCCGTCATCTTTTCGACCATGGGCACGACGTTGATCGGCTACCTCGGCGACATCGTCAGCTACAGCAACTGGGTCGGTCGCGAGGACGAGGCCTGGATGCAGGGCTGGACCGTCTTCTATTGGGCTTGGTGGATATCCTGGTCGCCGTTCGTCGGCATGTTCATCGCCCGGGTCTCGAAAGGCCGGACGGTGCGCGAATTCATCATTGCCGTGCTCCTGATCCCGACCTTCGTGACCCTGGTTTGGATGAGCGTCTTCGGCGGCTCCGTTCTCGATCAGATTCAGAACGGCGTCGGTGCGCTGGCCGGCGGGCTCGACAAGGTCGAATTGGCCATGTTCCAGATGCTCGAGAACCTGCCTTTGGCCACCTTCACCTCGGCTGTGGGGATCCTCCTGGTCCTGGTGTTTTTCATCACGTCCTCCGATTCGGGATCGCTGGTGATCGATGCGATCACGGCCGGCGGCAAGGTCGACGCTCCCGTCGTGCAACGCATCTTTTGGGTCATCATCGAAGGCGTCGTTGCTGCCGCCCTGCTGTTCGGCGGCGGCGCCGACGCGTTGACCGCCCTCCAGGCGGCGGCCATTACCGTCGGTCTTCCGTTCACGGTCGTCCTGATAGTCATGTGTCTCAGCCTCTACATGGGACTGAGCCACGAACGGAAGTACCCGGGCGTAAATACATAGGTCGACTTCGAGACGCCGACAGCGGGCCCCCAAATGGGGGCCCGCTGTCGGCACGGTTAGTTCCGACTCATCATCGGGGCGGACGGACCGCCAACCGGCTCCGCTGGCTACCGCCCTCATCAAAATTCTCCGGCACCAGCCACGTCTCGAAGGCGCTCTTAATACCCGGCCAGTCGGCGTCGACGATCGAATACCAGGCGATATCGCGGTTGCGGCCCTTGTAGAGGGTGGCCTGCCGGAAGATACCCTCGAAGGTGAAGCCGAGGCGTTCCGCCGCCTTGCGCGACGGCCCGTTGAGGGCGTCGCACTTCCACTCGTAGCGGCGGTAGCCCAGTTCGTCGAAGACCCGGACCATCATCAGGTACATGGCTTCGGTGGCCGCTCGTGAACCTTGCAGGGCCGGTGCCAGTTTGATGTGGCCGACCTCGATGCAACCGACGGCCGGTTCAATGCGCAAGTAGCTGGCGACGCCGGCGGCCGTGTTCGTCGTCTCGTCGACGACGACATGGAACAAGGGGTCGTCGCCGAGGCAATCCGACTCCATCCATTGCCGAAAGGCCTCAAGTGTCTCGAACGGCCCGTAAGGCATGTAGGTCCAGTCGCGGCCTTCCGGTTCGAGCGCGTTGGCCGCAAAAAGGTCCGCCGCGTGGCGGTCGGGGTCGAGGGGTTCGACGCGGCAGTAGCGCCCGGTTATGGCGGATCGCGGCGGCCGCGGTCTCACCGTCCAATCGGGCAGCGCCTCACCGATCGGCTGGCCAAAGGTGTTTTCCGGCATCCTGCCCTCCCCCTTCCGCTTCCAGCCGATTCCTAGTCCGGTCGCCTGGCCACCATGTCGATCTCGACCAAGGCGTCGCGTGCCAAGCCGGTGACACCGACGCAAGTCCGAGCCGGCAAGCGGCCGGCCGGGAAATAGGATTTGTAGGTCTCGTTCATGGCCGCGTAATCGCGCTTGAATTCGGTCAGGTAGACACGGGCCGAAAGCACGTGTTCGAGGCCGAGGTCGATGCCCTCGAGAACGATGACCAGGTTGTCCATGACCCGGCGTGTCTGCGCCTCGACACCGTCCGCCAGTGGCGTGTCGTCATCATCCGGGTCGGTCGGCATCTGGCCGGTCAACTGCACCCAGCCGTCGCATTCGACGGCATGGGAGAACGGCGCCACGTGCGTCGGTGCGGCGGCAATGTTGTGAAAAACGGGCGCGCTCATGGGATATTCCCTCCTCCCTCGCTCAGCGGTCTTGTCCGCGCCGGAGAATAGCGCCGCACCGGACCGAGAGAAACTCGGAATTTGGCGCTTGCACGGCGCCGCATTTCGCCGCAAAGACGGGGGTCACGGAAGCTCGAAAGGCCAGCCATGCCCCTCTCGGCCCATCACCGCGGATTGTCCTTCGCCGCCGTGTCGGCCGGCAGTTACGGCGTCGTCACCACCTGTGCCGCCATCGCCTATGCCGGCGGTACCAATCCGCTGACCCTGGTTTCGTTCCGTGCCACCTTGGGCCTCGGCGCCGCCCTGGCGCTCGTCATCCTGGTGTCGCGCCGCTATACCCTGCCGCGCCGGGCCTGGGGGTCTTTCCTCCTGATGACGCTGGGTGTCATCATGATCAACTACGGTTACATGTCGTCGGTCCGCTATATCCCGGTCGGCCTTGCCGCCCTTGTCTTTTTCACATTCCCGATCCTCATCCTGGCCATCACCGCCATCCGTTCCCGGCACCTGCCTCCGCCCGTTTCTGGCTTCGCCTTCCTGCTCGCCTTCGCCGGCCTAGGCCTCGCCCTCGGACCGTCGCTCGGCGGTTTGGACTGGCGGGGCCTGCTCGGTGCGGCGACGGCGTCCCTGGGTGCCGTGCTGATGATCTGGTATTCGGCCGCCGTCGTCCGCCACACCAGCGTCGGTGCCATGACGCTTTACGCCCATGTCGTGATCGTGCCGATCACATTGGTCGTGCTCGGTGTCTTCGGCGGTCCGTCTTTCCCGGAAACCGCCGTTGCCTGGACCGGCCTCGTCCTCGCCGGTCTCGGTTATCTCTCCGGAACCGTCTTCCAGTTCCTCGCCGTTCGCTACGCGGAACCGGCGCCGACCGCATTGGTGTTCAACTTGGAACCGATCATATCCATCGCCGTCGCCGCCGCTTTCCTGGGCGAGCGGTTACACGGGAACCAGTACGCGGGCGGCGCCATGGTCCTGATCGGCGTGTTCCTGGCAACGCTGAAGGCAGTTGATCCGGCGGGCCGGACGCCCGCGTCGAGCGGTTAGACGAACTCTTCGGATTCGGTCTTGAAGAGGCCGAGCTCGCTGGTCTGGGCGCCGAGGAAGATCGGGTCCCCGGCGGTCCGGTAAATGTTGATCTTAGCGTTGAAGACGTTGCGGGTACGCCCGTGCTTGTCGGCGATCAGGTACTTCTTGATGCCGTAGTCGCCATCCTCGCGTTTGTCGCCGGTCAAGTAACAGCGGATGTCTTGGATTTCCTCGCCGGACAGTTCCATGCCCTGCAGGCCGGAAAGCGACTTCTGCGTTCGTTCGATGAATTCCACCGAGTCGATGCGCGTCGCCAGTCCCGTATCGCGGTCTGGCATGGGCACCAGGAAATCACCGACCAGCACCTGGCCCGGCAACGCCCGGTCGATCATACGTGCCAATTCGATGGTCACGTCACCGACGATGTAACTGTAGACGGTCGGGCTCAAGCCTTCGGACTGATAGAACTCGTAGTGCCCGCCGATGTGAAAGCAGGCGCGCAGCAGCGGTGCCACGTTGGTTTTCGACTTACTGCGCGCGATGGCGTTGTCGGCCAGAACCAAGTGCATGAAGTTATAGAGGTTGACGTTGGCCTGGATCGTGCGGTCCCGGTTCCAGATGTAGAATCCATCGCCGGTGGTGGTCCTGGCGAAATTGATGTCGATGCGTTTGTCCAAAAGTTTCGAGAAGGCGGAATTGACCGAGTGTGCCAAGCTGTTCAGCTGCGTCACCTGCTCCAATGGCGACAGCAAGGAGAACCCGACGATATCGAACAGTGCCACGGCCCGATCCTCGACATAGGAGATGCTGTAGCGCTTGACCACGGTCTCGATCAGTTCGAAGTCCAGGTCCCGTCCCGGCGCGAAATCGAGCGGGACCGAAAACGGCTCGGCCTCGACAAGGCGGGCCAGATGATTGAGCCCGTCCGGGGTCACATGTTTTGGATTGGCGATGACTTCTTCGATGAAACTGGTCGGCTGGATGCCGAGGGCCGAACTGGCGAAGCGTTCCATCTCCTCGCGAGCCCGCTGGGCGTGTTCGCTGATCGAATAATGAGGCAGCACGAGGACATCCATGCCCACGTCACTCGGCGACCACACCAGGATCAGGTTGCGGCCGAGGCCCCAAAGCTCGTGCAGTCTACGGTCGAGCCCATTGATCCATGCCTTCTGGTCGACGCTCAGGTCGTCGTCATCCCAATCACCGTGTCCGGGCGACCCTTGAGAACTGGTCGCGCCGCCGTCTCCGGGTCCTTGAGTTGGGTGTGTCTTGCCTTCATTGCCCCATCCGTATCAGATATGGGGAACGTGAGTCCCCAGCCGTCTGGATACTAGCGCCAACCGGTCGAGCCGTACAAGTTAACTGGCCCTCGGAAGGATGAGCCGCGGTCAATCGGGTTCGGGAATCCCAAATTTTTTCAAGGACTTCCCCTGGCGCGCGGCCAAGGCCGCCTCGTCGAAGCCGTCGATCAGGTCGTGAAAGAGGCTGTGCCAATTGATCTCCGCGTGCAAGTGCGTGAAGACGCTGCCGAGACCGATGGCGGCGCGGTCCATCAGCACGAACTCCCGGGGCGGCGCGACGCCACCGACCTCACGCAGTTCCCGGTGCACCTTGGCAGCGACACCGGCGCCATACGCGACACCGCCCTCCTCCTGGATCGGCATGACGCGGTCTTCCAGGAGCGGCGCGTACAGGAATTTGGCCCACTGGTTGAGGATCTCGATGACGTTGCGCTCCAGGTTGGAAAAGCCCCAAGTCTCGTAGGCATGGACGGCGAGCGCCTCGTCGTTATCACGGAGCGCATTGTAGAGATCGATGACGGCACGCACGAAACTCGGCTTGAACACTCGGATACAGCCGAAATCGAGCAGGTTGAGTTCACCGTCCGCACGGACCTGGTAATTGCCGAGGTGAGGATCACCATGGATGACGCCATGGTGGTAAAGCGGAACATACCAGGCGCGGAACATGTTGCGTGCGATCTCGTTGCGTCTTTCGACCGGAGCCGTCACCGATTTTAGGAGCGGCTCGCCGTCGAGCCAGGTCATCGTCAGCAGGCGCTTGGTCGAGAGCTCGGGCAGGGTCTCCGGCACGTGGATTGTCTTTTCCTTATTCAGGATATGCCGGTAGAGGCCAAGGTTGTCGGACTCACGCGCGTAGTCCAGTTCCTCGTGCAGCCGCTCGCTGAGCTCGCGGTGGATATTCATGGGATCGATGGCCTTGTCATAGCGGTGGTAGGTCGAGAAAGCCAGTTTGAGTTGTTTGAGATCGGCGTCGACGGCGGCGGTCATGTCGGGATACTGAATTTTACAAGCGAGCCGGCGGCCATCGAGGACGGTCGCTTTATGGACTTGGCCGAGGGAAGCCGCTGCCGCAGCCTTGTGTTCGAATTCGGCGAACCGTTCCTGCCAATCGCGCCCCAGCTCGGACGCCATGCGTCTGCGCACGAAGGCCCAACCCATGGACGGTGCGTTGGTCTGCAGCTTGGCGAACTCCTCCATGTAGGCCTCGGGCAGCATGTCGGGAACGGTCGACAGAATCTGCGCCACCTTCATCAATGGGCCCTTGAGACCGCCGAGCACCGCCTGCAGGTCGGCGGCGTGCTCGGCCTGGTCGATGGCTATACCCAAAAACCGGTTGCCGGCGACCCGCGCTGCGAGACCGCCCGCCGCAGCGCCGACGCGTGCGTAGCGCCTCACACGCCTAGTAACAGAGTTCTCGTCCGCCATTTCCGTCCTACCTAATGCCTTCGCCAGCATATAGGGCCGGAATTGCCAAGCGGCAACGTCAATGGTAGGTGGATAGGGAGGTTTTTATCGGGGGGTACATGAGCAACTACGCGTGGCCGAACCTGGCCGTCATGTTTTTCGAGCAGTCAAAAAAACTGGGCGACAAACCGCTGTTATGGTCGAAACGCGACGGCAGTTACCAGCCGTACACCTGGATCGAAATTGCCGAACGTATCGACACCCTGGCCAAGGGATTGATGAAACTGGGTGTCGAACCCGGCGACCGGGTCGTTTTGGTCTCAGAAAACCGCCCCGCCTGGACCGTCGCCGATTTTGCGATCATGTCCCTGGGCGCTTACACGGTACCGGCCTACACCACCAACACGGTCGCCGATCACCTCCACATCCTCGAGGATTCAGGCGCCAAGGGCGCCATCGTCTCGACACCGAAGCTGGCGCGGAACCTGCTGCCGGCCGCGGTGCAGGCGGCAGACGCGGAATTCGTCGTTGCCATGGAACGCCCGGAGACGGTTCCCTACCAGGGCATCGATCTCCATGACATGAACGAACTCATGGACGCGGAACGCTCGAACACAGAAGATATCGCCGAGCGGGCGTCCCGATTGAACGACGCGGATACGGCCTGCATCATCTATACGTCGGGCACCGGCGGCCGGCCCAAGGGCGTCATGCTCAGCCACCGCAACCTCTTTCACAACATAGCCGGTGCCCAGGATGCGCTGGGAGATCTGGATTTGGGTCCCGAGACGTTCCTGTCGTTCCTGCCGCTGTCCCATTCCTACGAGCATATGGCCGGCCATTTCTTCCCGCTCAGCGTCGGCGCCGAGATCTACTACGCCGAGGGCATCGAAACGCTGGCCACCAACATGGCCGAGGCCAAGCCGACGATCATGACCGCCGTGCCGCGGCTTTACGAGACCCTGCATCAGAGGATCACGCTTGGTGTGCGCAAGGCCGGCGGCTTGAAGGAAAAGATATTCGCCCAGGCCGTCGAACTGGGCGCCAAGAAATACGAGACTGGCCGGCTCGGCGTTGTCGAAAACCTGCAGGACGCCGTTCTCGACAAGCTCGTGCGCGACAAGGTGCGCGGCCGTTTCGGCGGCCGATTGAAGGCCCTGGTGTCGGGCGGCGCACCGTTGAACCCTGAAATCGCCCGCTTTTTCACGGCCTTGGGGCTGCGCATCCTGCAGGGCTACGGACAGACCGAAACCGCGCCCCTGGTCAGCGTAAACCGACCGAGCGCCCCCAAACTCCACACCGTTGGCCCTCCGGCCCTCAACACCGAGGTGAAGATCGCCGACGACGGCGAGATCCTGGCCCACGGCGATATGGTCATGCAGGGCTATTGGCGCAACGAGGAAGCGACCCGAGAGGTCATTCGCGACGGCTGGGTCCATACCGGCGATATCGGCTATCTGGACGATGACGGGCACCTGGTGATCACCGACCGCAAGAAGGACATCATCGTCAACTCCGGCGGCGACAACGTGGCGCCGCAACGGGTCGAGGGAATTCTCGCCATGGAGCCGGAGATCGCCCAAGCCATGGTCTATGGCGACAAGCGCCCGCATCTGGTGGCGTTGATCGTACCTGATGCCGACTGGCTGAAGGAGTGGGCCGGCGAAGGCGGCAAGATCGACAGCCTGCCCGACCTCGCTGAAAACCCGGAGTTCCAGAAGGCGATGCGCCTCACCCTCGATCGCGTCAACACCAACCTGTCACCAATCGAAAAGGTCCGCCATATCCTCGTCGCTGACGAACCTTTCTCCGTCGAGAACGGTCAAATGACCCCGACCATGAAGGTACGCCGGCATATCATCAAGGACGTCTACGGCGAGCGCCTCGAGGCCCTTTACGGTTAGGCCGCTTCGCTGACCCGCCGTTCGCGGACGGAGATGTAGACGCCGCTGGAAACGATGACGGCAACGCCGAGCCAGGTCACGGCGCCCGGGAAGTTGCCGAAGAACACCAGCCCCAGGACCGTCGCCGAGACGATCTCGAAATAGCAGTAAGGGGCGAGCAGCGACGCCGGGGCATGGCGGTAGGCCTTGATCAGCAGGAAATGCCCACTCGCCGAGATCAGGCCGATGGTTACGAACAGGACCAGACCGGCCAGGTCCGGCGTCTTCCAGAAAAACGGCACCAATGCGGACATGATCAACGCACCCGATAGCGACTGGAATCCCATCAACGGACCGGGGCCGACGGCCTCCACCAGTTTTCGCGTCAACAGGTTGTAGATGGCGAAGGTCAAGGCGCCGAGCAGCAAGAAGACAACGGGAAGCGACACCTCGGCGGCGTCGGGGCGGATGATGATGAGCGAGCCCGCAAACCCGACGGCGACCGCCGACCAACGCCTCAGGCCGACCTTCTCGCCGAGGACCCAAGGTGCCAGCGCTGTCATGAAGAACGGGTAGACGAAGTAGATGGACAGCGCCTCGGCCAGCGGCAGGGTGCGGATGGCGTAGAAGAAGAAGTAGGTCGGCAGCAGAAGGCAGATCACGCGGACCACCTGGACGGCCGGTCGGTATGGCCGGCGGAAGGCCTGGGGTGTGCGCAGGTAGAGCATGGGCAGCACGATCATGGCGTTGAAGAAGAACCGCGCCCAAACGATCTGGATGATCGGATAGCCGTCCTGGCCCAGTTTCTTGGCGCAGGCATCCATCACCGGAATGACCGCCCACGCCGCCAGGAACAGGAAGATACCCTTCCCCTGTTCGCTCATGCACGGTCCTCGCCGCCGGCTTTGGGTCCCCGCCGGCGCCAGTTGGCGACGAACAACCCCATGAGGATTGTTGCCAGCGCCGCCATTCCCGCCGGGTGCAGCTCCTCGCCGAGCACGGCCATGCCCCAAATTACGCCCATCACCGGGATCAGGTAGTTGATGAAGGCGAAGAAACCGGCGCCGCGCGCGGCGATCAGGTCGAAGTAGATGAGCGTCGCGATGGCCGTCGGTACCAGGCCCAGGTAAACGACACTGACGAGGCTCCAGCCGGTCGGGACGGCCTGCCAAGGCCAGTCGGCGATGAGCGCCAGGGGCACCATCTGCAGGGCGGCGCAAATGGTCACGCCCACGGCGCGTGGCAGCAGGGGTGCCGGCGGCAGGCGCCGCGTGTAGACGGCGGCGATGGCGTAACAGATGGCGCCGCCGGAGACCGAGAGCTGGTGCCAGACGTCCCCGCCCAGGCCCTTCACAGCCTCCGGCCCGACGAGGATGATGACGCCTGAAAACCCGATAGCGATGCCAACGGCACGTTGCGTCGTCAGGCGTTCACCGGCAGAGAAGAAATGGGCCAACAGGACGGTGGCGAGCGGCATGACGGCCATCAGGATGGCGGCAAGCCCGCTGTCGACGCGAACCTCGCCCCAGGCGATAAGGGTGAACGGCAGGCCGTTGCCGACGAGACCGAGGACGAAGCATGGCCCCCAGAACGACCGGACGGCCGGCAGCCTTTCCTTCTTGATCAAGAGCACGCCGAGGAGGAGGCCGGCACCGATGATCATGCGCGCCGCCGTCATGGTGACCGGCGGCACGGTCTCGACGGCGACCTTGATCGCCATAAACGACGAGCTCCAGATCATGGCCAAAGCGAACAACGACAGGTAGTCGCGAAACGTGGCGTCGCCACTGACGTCTCGCGATGTCATGGGCGGCCCTCAGCCGCCGTAGAATTCGCGGTACCAGGCGACCAGTTTCGGGAGACCCTCTTCGATCGTCGTTTTTGGCTCGAATCCGAAGTCGCGGCGCGTGTCCTCAATATCGGCGAAGGTCTCCTGCACGTCACCCTTCTGCATGGGCAGGAAGTCGATCTCCGCCTTGATCCCGAGGGCGTCCTCGATGATCCGGATGAAATGCATGAGCTCTTCGGAGCGGTTGTTGCCGATGTTGTAGACGCGGGCCGGCACCCCATCGCCCTCAGTCGCAGGCGGTTTGTCGAGGCATCCGAGGACACCGGCGATGATGTCGTCGATATAGGTGAAGTCGCGGCGCATGTCGCCGTTGTTGAAGACCGGGATCGACTCGCCGGCCAGCATTTTGCGGATGAAGATCAGCGCCGACATGTCGGGCCGGCCCCAGGGACCGTAGACGGTGAAGAAACGCATTCCGGTCACCGGCAGGCGGTACATATGGGCGTAGGCGAAGGCCATCATCTCACCCGCCTTCTTAGTCGCCGCATAGAGCGAGATCGGATGGTCGGTGCGGTCGTTGACGGAAAACGGCAACTTGGTGTTGGCGCCGTAGACGCTCGACGAAGAGGCATAGACCAGATGTTCGAAGTTATCGAACCTGCGGCAGGTCTCGAGAATCGAAAGCTGCCCCTCGACGTTAGCCTGGGTATAGGCGTAGGGGTTGATGAGCGAATAGCGGACACCGGCCTGTGCCGCCAGGTGAACGGCCCGGGTGACGTCGCCATGGCGTTCGACGACGGCGTCCATGGCCTCGCGGTCGGCGATGTCGGCCTTGACGAAGGAGAAGCCGCTCTTCGCCAGCAGGCGCTCCAAACGCGCTTCCTTCAGCGACACGTCGTAGTAGTCGTTGAGGTTGTCGATACCGACAACGGCCTCGCCCCGGGCGATCAGGGCTTCGGCGAGGTGGTAGCCGATGAATCCGGCGGCACCGGTGACGAGGACGGTCATGGTGAATCCGTAAAGTAATCGTTGCGTCGGGTCCGTATAGCGGCTCAGCCGCAAAAAAGCATCCCACAATAATGTTGCGGTACAATAGGGCGGGTCGCCAGCCGCGCGCCCGCCTCCCATCCTGGCTCGCCGCGGACGGAAATACCGCAGACCCGAGAAAGAGAACTCGGCACCGCTGGCGTTGGAAATCATGTGTTTTTGGAAGTGGTTTAGGCGCCCGTGAATTGGCCAGCGTCGATGACGGCCGCCAAGATTGCCCGTCGGTATTGCGTCACACCGCCGGGCCCGCTTTGACCACCGCTCTGTCTCATACCAAGACACTGGCGATGAGAATTCCGAAACCCTGACAATCTGATGCCCGCGCGAAAGCGGCGAAGCCCGTGCGGCAGGCCGTGTCAGGCGGCGCGCCGATAACTTGCCTGACGCGTTTCTTGCGATTCCACGGTCCAGGGATCGACGGTCGTGATCAGTCGGCGCATCTGGGCGCGCAGACGTTTGCCTCGGGTTTGGATCTTGGCGAGATTGCCGCGGTAGATATTCAAGGACGATTTGATTTCGCCCACCGATACCTCCAGCTCGTGCATGTTCGTCTGAAATAGGGCGACGGCTTTTTTCTGCTCTTTGACGCTAGCACTCATATCGGCGACCGCATTTCGAAGGCGGGCCCATTGGTCATTGTCCGATTTTTCAGCAACGGATTTGTCGCAACGCCGAGTCATGATCTTCTCCTCTCCTGGTCCAAACGTTCATATCGTCGCCCTTTTGACGGTATGCCGGCGAATCCATTGTCGGGACAGCGCCCTTTCCCGGATTACCATCCAGCGCTCGATCTATGGCGTCGAACAAGTCTCTCGCGGTAAACGGTTTGGCCAACACCGCACGAGCCGAAAACAAATGGAAATAGTCTACATAGGGCCGAATGACGCCGCGGCTGCCGCCGGTCATGCCGATGACCGGTATGGCTGGCCAATTCTCCTTCAAGGCTCTGATCAATTCGAGGCCGTCGAATTCCGCCATCAAAATACCGGTAATGATGAGATCGGGGACTCGCCTCTCGACGGCAGCCAGACATTGCCGGCCGTCTTGCAACAAAGAACACCGATGTCCGGCGCGTTCGACGCACTTTCCAACGAATGACAAGTGGTGGGGATTGTCGTCAACAATCAAAAGATCGGCCATTTCCCTTCCCCTGCGGTGTGTCTGTGGAAACCGATTGTCGACATCAAGAATACTCCCTCGGACCCACGGAAGTCTGTTGTACAGAGGTCTTAATTCGCGGGTTATTCGGTACAGGTCGAATTCCCGATGGTATTAGACTGTCTAATACTTTGGGCGACCCTTCCGGTGATCGTTTCGCGAGAATGAAGACCCGAGCCCGGGTTTTGATTGCTGCTGGGTCCGGCAAGCGGATTTGATAGCCGGCGACCTCTCGGCCACCAGGGTGGCGAAACCGAATATAGGGATTATTTGGGCCTTCGCCGCCGTCTGTCTCTTCGACCTTTGTAAGAACGTCACGAAAGGGCCTGGGTCATCCGGCGGCCAACAAGCCCCGAATTTGGGTCGCCGCGACCCTACCGAAGAAGCCCCATTTGATCCGGTGTTCGGTCAGTTCCGCGTTGAAGCGCTCACCCTTGCGGGCGACGGCGTCTTCCGGCGGCCGAGTGCTCATTGGTGCCGTAAAGGGCCGCGTATTCGTCCTCGCGCAGGGACCGGGCCAGGGGTATCAAGGTCGTCGGCTGCGGCGCCGATGCTTTCCATGACGGCGAGGCCGAGTCCCAGGCTGGCCTCCAAGGTTTCCGGCACGGCCTGCGCCACCCCGAGCTCCCGCATGACATCGCGCTCCGCCAAGTCATGGACCCGGACATGGACGGGCACGTCGGGGGGGAAGTTGCGAAGCGCCGTTACCACTCGTTCGACACCGTGGCGGCCGGCGAAACTGACGACTACGGCGGCGGCCCGGCCGACGCCGGCAACGGCCTGAACGCCGGGGTCCGTCATGTCACCGAAACCGACCGCATGGCCGGCGGCCTTGCCGGCAGCGACCGCCTTCGGGTCCGTATCGAGGGCCAGATAGGGGATCGATTGGCGCTCCAGCATCAGGGCGATGGTCCGCCCGACCCGTCCGTAGCCGGCAATCACCACGTGCTTGTCGACCTCGGCGGCGGCGAGGGATGGTGCCTCGGCGTCCTCGCGGCCTTCTGACAGCCGCGCCAACCGGTCGCCCAGTTTGACCAAAAGCGGCGTCGCCACCATGGTCAGCGAAGTGATAAGGATGGTGAAGGAAAATCCGGTGTCCTGAATGATCCCAGTCGCCACGGCGGCGCCGAACAGAACGAACCCGAATTCGCCGCACTGGGGCAGCAGAAAGGCGACGCGAAGGGCGGCCGGCCGCTCGAGCCCGAATGCCATGGCCAGCGCAAACAAGACGGCGATCTTGATGGTAAGGACGGCCACCAGATGCATCGCCACCCGGTCCCAGCCGTTGACGACCATGCCGACGTCGATCGACATACCGACGGCGATGAAGAAAAGCCCGAGCAGGAATCCCTTGAATGGATGCACCACGGCTTCGACCTGGAAACGGTAGCGCGACGTCGACAGGGTCATGCCGAGTAGGAAGGCGCCCAAGGCCATGGAAAGCCCGACCATCTCCATCAGCCAGGCGGCGGCGGTGACGGCCAGAACCGCCATCATGGCGAAGGCTTCCATGTTCCGATGCCGGGCCGCGAGGCCGAGCACCCAGGGAAGTCCCCAGCGGCCGGCGGCAATTAACCCGGCCAGCGCCAGCACGACCAGCGCCGTCGTTTTCCAAACCGGCCCGTCGTCTGCCGCCGGGCCATCGCCGAGGATCGGTACCAGTGCCAAAAGCGGAACGATCGCCAGGTCCTGGGCGAGCAGGATTCCGAAGCTTGCCTTGCCGTGCGGCGTCGCCATCTCCCCGCGTTCACCCAGGATCTGCAGGACGAAGGCGGTCGACGACAGGGCGAGGCCGAGGCCAACGATGACGGCGACTTGCCAACTGGAGACGAAAAACCAGGCGTAGGCGCCGATGGCCGCGGCCGAGACCAGGATCTGCAGCGACCCCATCCCCAGAACCCAGCGGCGCATGTCCCAGAGGTGGGCGGGCTTCATCTCGAGCCCGATAACGAACAGCAACAGCACCACGCCCAACTCGGCGATGTGGCGCAGTTCGTCGACCTGGTCCGTAACCTGCAGCCCCCAGGGGCCGATAATCAGGCCGGCGGCCAGGAACCCGAGGACGGAGCCCAGGCCAAGGCGCTTGAACAGGCTGACGGAGACGGTGGAGGCAAGAAGAACGATGACCCCGGCCAGTAGGAGTTCGTCGATGTGCACTGTGTTCTCCAGATTAATGCCCCGATCAAGGGTCCAATGCTTGCGACCACTCGTAACGCAGCCCGGCCGGTGTGTGAATTCCGACCCGTGGCGCGCTGGAATGCGACAGTATCACGTCGGAGCGTCCGATCGAAACACCGAACCGTTCAGGAATACGGTAGCGTTTCGGTCATTTCGGGAACAGCAGATCGAAAACGAATTCGTTTCCTTCTCCCCTTTCAAGGTAGCCATTGCCGTTCTTGTCGCGCTCGCGGAAAAGCGAGTTCTGTACGGTCTCGTTCAAAAACTCGGACCGGGAGACTTCACCATCACCGTTTTCATCGAGCAAATTGAATTTGAAGGCAATTTTTATCGACTGCGCCAGCTTCGGCCTTAGGTTTGAAATGGCCGCCGTGAGTTCTCCGGCACTGATGGAATCGCTCTGATCCGTATCGATCTGTTCGAACATCCAGGCATTGAAAGACTGGTATTCGAACGCGGAAATCCTGCCGTCGTCGTCCGCGTCGAACGAACTCGGCGAGGGTGGCAGAAGGCTCCACACCACGACAAGGGCCAGAAACGCGCCTCCCACAGCCCCGTCGATGAAATGGACCTTGCTCTCCATAGCGTCCTAGCTTGTTGTCAAACGCACATCGGCGCAAGTCACATTCGAACCCTGTGCAACTGTTACGCCCGAATGCGATGTGGTCCGGCGTGCGGAGGACGCACCGCCGTCTCAGGCCGCCCCGATCTTGCCGAAGAAGCCCCAGCTGATCAGGTGTTCGGTCAGCTCCTCGTTGAAGCGCTCGCCCTTGTGGGCAATGGCAACTTCCGGCGGCAGGCCGCTCAACGATGCGCTGTCATCGTCGGCGCTGCTAGCGATGATGAGATGACAGTGTTTTGTGGTCTCAACTGCGTTCAGGACCCAGGCGAACTCCTTGCCGCTCATCTGGGTCATGACACCGCTGGCGACGACGATATCCGGCTTCTGTTCGATGGCCAGCGCCAGGCCATCGACCGGCGTTTCGGCGTTGAAAATGTGGAAGCCACAGGACGCCATCTCGCGGCCGATGATCTTGCGTTGTAAACCCTTGGGCAGGACGATCAGGAGCTTGACCTCGCGTGGCGTGGCGATCTTTGGGGCCTCCCAGGCCGTCACCGGCAGGCTGGTCAAGATCCTAGCTGCCTCCGAATCCGCCGGATTGGTCCCGGATTCAAGGATTCCGCGGATGGCATCAACGAACCGTTGAAACGCCTGGAGCTGTTGCATGCCCAGGCGCGGCACCGTCTCCATGTAGTCCTCCATGCGGTGCGCCACCTTGGTGACGGTGGGAAAATCGAAGGTGGTACCCTGCCCCTTTATGCTGTGGACATGCCGTTGAAGATCGAGCAGATCGTTGTCGGTGGCCCGCTCCTCCATCATCGCAGTGATCAGATCATCGAGCGTGGTCAGGCGCTCCACCGTCGTTTCGATGAACTCCAAGCGGACCTCGCGGAGAATGTCCGCTATTTCCTGTCTGGTTTCCATGGGGCCCCTCCTTGGGAACGTTGAGTCAGCGGCCTACTTGGACGTCATCACCCAGACGCCGTCCCATTCCCCTTCCGGTGGGTTCTCCTTCAGGTGCTCGCAGCGCTCGATGTAGGTCTGCACCAGTTTGTCGGTCGGTGTCGCCTTAATGGCCCCCTCGAAGTTGGAGATGGCCTTGTCCCAGTTGGCCTGGCGGTAGAGCTTCACGCCCTCGTTGAAGTAGTTCACGTTGTCCATCAGGTTGGGATAGGTCTCGTCATTGTGATAGTCGAGGACCTCGTAGACGCCGACCGGCTCGGTCTTGCCCTTGACGACGACGAGATCGATGTCGCGGACGCGGTATGTACCCTTCAGCTTGGCCCGGGTGAACTCGCTGATCAGAATGCGCGCCGAGTATTGCTTGCAGGCGCTCTCCAGGCGCGCCGCCAAGTTGATGCCGTCGCCGATCATGGTGAAGTCCATGCGTTTCGGCGAACCGATGTTTCCCGAGACGATCATGCCGGTGTTGAGCCCGACACCGTGGTCGATGGGCATGTCGCCCCTGGCCTCGCGCACTTTGTTCCATTCCCAAAGCTCGGTGATCATGGCGATGGTGGCGCGCACCGCGCGGTCCTCGTCGTCGTCATGAGCAATGGGGATGCCGAAGGCGGCCATGATGGCATCGCCGATGAACTTGTCCAGCATGCCGCCTTCGCCGGTAATGATGTCGACCATGATCGTGAAGTACTCGTTGAGCATGGCGACCGTGCCCTGGGCGCCCAAGGTCTCGGTGATGGTGGTGAAACTGCGCACGTCGGAGAAAAGCACGGTCGCTTCCGTGCTCTTGCCGCCCAGGATATCCTCGCCGCCCTCCAGCAACTGGTCGGCAAGGCCCGGGTCCATGTAGCGCGACATGGTGGATTTCATGCGCTTTTCGGAACTGATGTCCTCGATCATGACCATGGAACCGAGCTTCTTGTTCTCCGAATTGAGCAGCGGCAGGACGTTGACGTTGACCGACAGCTTCTTCTCTTCGAATTCCATCTCGCCGTCCATGATCACTTCCGGCTCCTGGGTCTCCTCAACCTTGCGGACCTTGTCCATGATCCATTCGTTGGGGCCGACGAAGAACTCTTCGCAAGACGTGCCGAGGACTTCGCTGGCCGGTGTGCGCGTGATACGCGCGCCGGCGGCGTTGCAAGTCACGATCTTGCCGTCCTCGTCCATGGTGATGACGCCGTTCGACATACTTTCCAGCATGCTCTCGTTGTAGTTCTTCATGTTCTGGACGTCTTCGAAGAGCTTGGCGTTTTCGAGTGCGATGGAGACCTGCGCCGTAAAGGCCTTGAGCCGCGTCTCGTCCTCGTCGGTGAAGGGACCGCCGCGGCGGTTAAGGACTTGGGTGACGCCGATGCACTTGCCGTCCTTGTTGACGACGGGCACGCAGAGGATGGAGCGCGTGAAATAACCGGTCTGCTTGTCAAAGGACGGGTTGAAGCGGAGGTCGGCGTAGGCGTAGGGGATGTTGACGGTCTGGCCGGAGGTAAAGACGGCGCCGGCGATACCGGCCGTATTGGGAAGCCTGATTTCGCCGATGCCGTCGCCCATGGCGACCCGGGAGAAAAGCTCGCCCGTTTTTTCGTCGTTGAGGAACAGGGTCGAACGGTCGGCACCGAGCATGCGCGTCGCTTCCGCCATGACCTTCTTGAGCAGCGTGCCTAGTTCCAGTTCCGAGGTGACGTCGGCGACCACGTCGAGGAATTCGAGTTCCTTCTCGCGGGTCTTCTTCATGCGTTCGACGAACTGCGTGCTCTGCAGGGCGACGGCGGCCTGGGTGGTCATCGATTCGAGGAGGTGCAGGTCCTCCTTGCCGAACTCGCCGTCCTTCTTGTTGAGGACCTGGATGACGCCGATGGTCTCGTCCTTCACGGTCTTCACCGGCGCACAGACGATGCTCCGGGTCTTGAAGCCGGTCTGCTCGTCGACGTTGCGATTGAACCGATCGTCGGCATAGGCGTCGAGGATGATCTCGCCGATGCTCGACTGGAATACGGCACCGGCGATACCGGTGGTATTGAGAATGCGGATCTCGCGCGAGAAGTTGCCCTGGGCGACCCGCGAATAGAGCTCGCCCGTCGCCGGGTCGTTGAGGAACAGGGTTCCGCGTTCGGCGCCCAGTTCCCAGGTCGTCATTTCGACCAGCGTCGTCAGAATCTCATCCAGGCTCTCGATGGCGACGACCTTGCGCGAGACGCTGAGCAGCATCTCCGCCTGTTTCAACTTCTTGTCGGTGCGGCTCAAGGCGTCGTCGGAACCCTTTCCTTTACCGCCACCGCCGCCGCGCCGCGCCGCGATTTGATCGGAATCGGGTTCTTCGGATCCGGTTTCAAACTAGTCGCCATTCTTCCCCTCGAGCTCGTCGCGAAGCGCCGCAATTATATCTCTCAGTTGCGCGATCTCGTCGCGCGCGCTGCGCTCCTGTTCCTGCAGTTTGTCTTCGTATTCGAATTTAATGCCTTCCAATTGTTCACGCAAAGCGCCGGACGTGCTTTTCAGTTGTTTGATCTCGTCGGCGCTGTCGGCGATGACCTTCTGGACGCTCTTTTCCTTTTCGAAGCGCAAGTCCTCCAACTCGTCGCGCAATGCCGATACCGTCGATTTTAGTTGCACGATCTCGTCATGGGAACCGGCGATTGCTGCCTGGACGGCCTCGTCCTTTTCGAAGCGCAGGTCATCCAGCGAATCGCGAAGCGCCTGCGACGTCTCCTTGAGCTGCTTGATCTCGTCGGCCGAGCGTTGCACGGCCGTCTGCACGGCCTGGTCCTTCTCGAAGCGCAGGCCCTCGAGCCCGTCACGAAGCGCACCGGCCGTGTCCCTGAGCTGCTTGATCTCATCGGCGGAGATGGCGAGGGCTTTCTGTACCGCCTCTTCACGCTCGAAGGACATATTCTCGAGCTCGTCGCGCTGCGCGCCGATGGTTTCCTTGAGGTGGCGCATTTCCATTTCCAAGGCATGGAGTTCGCCCCCTAAAGGGGATTCTTTGTCGGTTTCGGTCGTATTCTCAACCATTCGGCGATCAACCGTCATTTCGTCATCGGTATGGATGGCAGTGTCGCCGTCACCTCGAAATTCGTCAAGTTCAGGCGGCCCCTGTGGTACTGTCCGCCTAGACCTTCCATTCCGGATATCGGAAACCCAATCGTGCCGACGCTTTGCAGGGACTGTGCGACCGACATCGAATTTCAAGCGCCCGGCACGACCTGTCCAAACTGCGGCTCGACGCGCCTGCTTACCGACCCGGAACTCCATTCGCTGGCCATCGCCCACATCGATTGCGACGCCTTCTACGCGACCGTCGAGAAACGGGACGATCCGGACCTGCAGGGCAACCCGGTGATCGTCGGCGGCGGGCAACGCGGCGTCGTCTCGGCCTGCTGCTACATCGCCCGGATCAAGGGCGTGCATTCGGCGATGCCCATGTTCGAGGCGCGCAAACGATGCCCCGATGCCGTTGTCATCCGCCCCGATATGGGCAAATACGGGATCGTCGGACGCCAGGTGAGAGCCCTGATGTTGGAAACGACACCCTTGGTCGAGCCGCTTTCCATCGACGAAGCCTTCCTCGACCTCAGCGGCACGGAGGCGCTGCACGGCGGCAGCCCGGCCAAGACTTTGATCAAACTGGTCAAACGGATCGAGGACGAAATTGGCGTGACCGCATCGGTGGGCCTCAGTTTCAACAAGTTCCTGGCCAAGATCGCTTCCGACCTCGACAAACCACGCGGATTTTTGGTGCTCGGTAAGGCCGGTGCCGACGCCTTTCTCGAAGACCGGCCCGTGGGATTGTTGTGGGGCGTCGGTAAGGCCTTACAAGGCAAACTCAAGCGCGACGGCATCGCCACCATCGGCCAGCTCAGGGCTTTCGGGGAAGAGCAGCTTGTTCGCAGCTACGGCAGCATCGGCCATCGCCTCTATCACTTCTCACGGGGCCAGGACGAACGCCGGGTGACGCCGGACAGTCCAGCCAAGTCCATATCCTCCGAAACCACCTTTAACAGGGATATCGCCGACGGTGCCGAACTGCGCCGCATCCTCTGGCGCCTCGCGGAAAAGGTATCCCGCCGTCTCAAGACGGCCGGGTTGGCCGCCGGAAACGTAACCCTCAAAATGAAACAAGCGGATTTCCGTCAGTTCACGCGGACCCGGCAATTGCCGTTCCCGACCCAATTGGCGGAAGAACTCTTTCGCGGTGCCGAACCGCTGCTGGCCGCGGAAACGGACGGACGGCGCTACCGGCTCATCGGCATCGGCGGCGGCAAGCTGGGACCGGCCGGTGCGGCCGACGAGGCGGACTTGCTCGACCCGGAACGCGAAGAGCGGGCGCGTGTCGAGCGGGCCCTCGACGCCGTGCGTGAAAAATACGGAAACGCGGCGATCGTCAAAGGGCGCGCCATCGACCCCGGGTAAGCCTGTTCACCAGCTCGGACACCGTTTGTTTTCGCGCCGATAATTCTCGGGCGTATCGATCCGTGCGTTGGCGGCATCCAGGTCGCGGCTGAATTCCTCCGTCATCTGATCGACCGCCTTCTCCAGCCTTTTCCTGAAAGCCTCTTTGGCCTGTCGAACCGTCGGCGCGAAAATGATCCCGGCCTTATTGGCCGTCGTGGTCAAACGACGACGCATGCGGTCGGCATATTTGGTCAGGTATTTCCGGTGGATCGCCACATGGGTGTTTTCGTGTTGGAGAACGGTACGATACTGGCAACTGCCCTTCTTATACTTGACTGGCAACTGCCCTTCTTATACTTGCGGGCGATAAAGACTGTGATCTCCGCGTATCCGAAAGTTGCATCGACGGTTCTCAGCGCGGCGCAGACCTTGCCGGACTTCAATTCGGCGTACTGCATCTCGAACCCCATGTTGGTTCCGTATTTGGTTCTCGTCAGGCCATTGTTGAGCATTTCCCGGGACGATCGGATCTTGCTCTTTTTCCGCATCATGGCGGTCAGTTGCGCTTGGCTGTGGCGCCGGTTGACCTTTACCCGTCCCGGGTCCTCTTTGAGCGTAACCTTGACCCGTGTTTTCTTGACTGGGCAGGAATTCCGGGCCGCATTCGCGTCCGGGGGTGCGGCCAGGGCGGTGGCGGCAACCCCCAGGGCAACGACCCCACAGGTTCGGCGAATCGAGCGAATCCAAGGGCGAATGGGGCCGCCGGTTTCGTGAACGAAATCTGTCAACGGAATTTCTGGACCATCCAATCTAACCGGGCGTGTTGATCTGTAGCACACCAAACGATAACTTATCTGAAAATGGGAAGCCGCGAAACCTGAGACGGACCCCTCCCGGGAATGGACAAGTTTGACAGCAACTACCTGCTTGAGCTGGCTCGGCAACGCTCTGCCGCAAGCCGAAGCGAATTGGCGGCAATCATCTCCGATCTGTTCTCCGGTGAAGAGCACGTGCTCACGGAGCGCGAACGCATCCTCATGTACGAAATCATTCATCATGTGGTGCGTGACGCGGAGATGGAAATCCGTAAGGTCATCAGTTCGCGGCTTGCCGACCGCGAAGATCCGCCAGAGGACCTGATCAACCTATTGGCCAATGACGAGATCGAAGTCGCCTATCCGATCCTTACCGAGAGCAAGGTTCTTAGAGATCAAACGCTGATCGAAATCGTCCGCAACCGGACGCTGGAACATCAAATGGCCGTTGCCATCCGTCATACGGTCAGCCCGGAAGTCTCCGAAGCCCTGGTCAAGACCGGCAACGAGACCGTCATCCGCACACTCCTGCAGAACGAGAACGCGGATCTCTCGGAAGTGACGATGGAGTTCCTGATCGAACAATCGCAACGTATTGATTCGTTCCACGAACCGATCCTGCGCCGCAAGGAACTGGGGCCGGAGATGGCGAAGCGCATGTATCTCTGGGTTTCGGCGGCTCTGAGAAAGTATATCGTCGATCATTGTGGCCTGAGCCTGGCTGAAATCGATGACCTCATGGAGTCGACTGTCATGGCCAAGGTCGACGATGCCATCAATAAGGACGAATCGAAGTCGGCCAAACTCGCCAAGAAGCTCAAACGACAAGGAGAGATCAATCCCGATTTGATGATCCGGGCTCTCGAAGACGGCGAGGTTCGTTTTTTCGTTAACCTGGTCAGTGAGGAAACGGGGCTTCGTGACGATCTCGTCATGCGCTTCGTTCTGGAACCCGGCGGCGAAGGTTTGGCCGTTGCCTGCAAAGCCATGGCTTTCAGCGATTACGAGTACCAGCGCGTCTTCACGTTCTGTCGCAAATCCCGCCCGACCCAGTCGGAGGGCACGGAAAAGTCGATTGCAGAGGCCGTGAAGTTCTTCCGCCACGTGGACCGCGACTCGGCCGAAGAGGTGGTCCGCCGTTGGCGGCGCGACAAGAACTACCTGTCGGTATTGCGTGACCTGGATATGATCTGACCCGGGGCTCAGAAAAACCAGAAAACAGCTGGGTGCGGGTACCAATTGCGGATCCTGCAGATTGGAGATCGACACCATCACCGCCGACGTCCGCATACCGGCTTGATCACTCCCGAGATCGCTGCCCCTTTTAGCCATCACGTAAGGGTAATGCTGCAATGCAAAAACACATATTGCAGCGCAGCAAACAGTCGCTAATATTTGATGTGCAAGCGAAGAATCGCCCTTGCCCAGGCGTCGAGCGATTGACGCCGGTGCTGAGATTGTGTGGGCGGCGCGGTCGAGGTTAAGGTAAGGATTCGGAGGCGAGAAATGTCGACGAAAAATCTGACCAGCCTGTTCCGACCCGAATCGGTGGCCGTGATCGGCGCCTCGAACAAGGAAGGGCGGCTCGGCAACCTCGTCATGCACAATCTCCTGGAAGCTGGGTTCGACGGGCCCATTATGCCGGTCAACCCGAAACGCCAGGCCGTCGTCGACGTCCTCGCCTATCCGGACATCGGCGCCTTACCGGTGGTCCCCGATCTGGCCATCATCTGTACGCCGCCGGCGCCGGTGCCCGGTCTGATCGCGACGCTTGGCAAACGCGGAACCGGTGCCGCCATCGTCCTGACCGCCGGACTGCACCGCGTCGAGACGGATGATGGGAGAACGGTCAAGGAAGCGATGTTGGCCGAGGCCCGGAAATCCGGCCTGCGTATCCTCGGTCCCAATTGCCTCGGACTGATGGTGCCCGGGATCCGGTTGAACGCCAGTTTCGCCCACGCGCAGGCCCATCCCGGCAGGATTTCTTTCGCCTCGCAATCCGGCGCCATGTGCACCGCCGTCCTCGATTGGGCCCGGGAACACGAGATCGGGTTTTCCCATTTCATCTCCCTGGGCGACTGCGCCGATGTCGATTTCGGCGACACCGTCGATTTTCTCGCCACGAACCCGGGCACGACGGCGATCTTGCTCTACATCGAAGCCGTCCAGGACGGCCGGAAATTCATGTCGGCCTTCCGGGCGGCGGCCCGCAACAAACCGGTCCTGGTCATCAAGTCGGGACGCGTCGCCGAAGGGGCCGAGGCCGCCGCGTCGCACACAGGCGCGCTGGCCGGTTCGGACAATGTCTACGACTCGGCGATCCGCCGCGCCGGCATCCTGCGTGTCGACGACATCGACGAGCTGTTCGCAGCCGTCGAAACCCTGGCCCGGGCCAAACGCATGCGCGGCGGGCGCCTGGCCGTCATGACCAACGGCGGTGGTATCGGCGTCATGGCCGTCGACCGGTTGATCGCCGAAGGGGGGCATTTGGCGGAACTGTCTCCCGAGACGATCAGCCAACTCGACGACGTCCTGCCCGATACCTGGTCACGGGCCAATCCCGTCGACATCATCGGCGATGCCCCTGGTCAGCGGTATTCGGAAGCTCTCGGTATTCTGGGCGCGGCGAAAGAAATCGACGCCGTCCTCGTTATGCACGCGCCGACGGCAACCGCATCAAGCACGGGCGCCGCGGCCGCAGTGATCGAAGCCGTACATGGCCTCAGAGCCAATGTTCTGACCAGCTGGGTCGGCGGCGAGGCCGTCGCGCCGGCCCGCAAGCTGTTTCGCGATGCCGGCCTGCCCACCTACGATACGCCCGGGCAGGCGGTCGCCGCGTTCATGCACATGACGATTATCAGCGCAACCAAGAAACGCTGATGGAAACGCCACTGTCGGCCCCGGAGGAGTTCACGCCGTCGGTCAGCGCCGCACGCATGATCATCGACAGTCAGATCGCGAGCGGTTCCAACATGTTGAGCGAGCCGCAAGCCAAGGCAGTGCTCGACGCCTACGGCATTCCGGTCGTCGAAACCCTAGTCGCCCGCTCGCCGGAAGAAGCCGCCGCCAAGGCCATGGACATCGGCTTTCCCGTTGCTCTCAAGATTCTGGCCGACGGAATCTCGCACAAGTCCGACGTCGGCGGCGTTGTCCTGCACCTGGAAAGCGCTGACGGCGTGAAGACCGCCGCCGAGCAGATGCTCAAGCGCGTCGCCAAACGGGCGCTGGACGCCGAGGCCCACGGGTTCTCCGTTCAGCAAATGGTGGTGCGGCCGGGCGCCCACGAAACCATCGTCGGCATCAAGGTCGACCCTGTGTTCGGGCCGGTCATTCTGTTCGGGCACGGCGGCACGGCGGTTGAGGTCATCGAGGATCACGCCGTCGCCCTGCCGCCTCTGAACGTGAACTTGGCCCGCGATATGATCTCGCGTACACGGATTTCGAAACTGCTGGCCGGCTACAGGGATCGGCCGCCGGCCAATGTCGATCGGCTCAGCCTGGCCCTCATGCAGATCGCCCAAATCGCCATAGATATTCCGGAGATTGCCGAGCTCGATATCAACCCGCTCCTGGTTGACGAACACGGCGTCCTGGCGCTCGACGCGCGCATCCGCGTCGCTCCCCTGCAGGGTGACCCGTCCCGCCGCCTGGCGATCCGCCCCTACCCCAAGGATCTCGAAGAGAACTTCACGCCCGAAAACGGTAAGAGCGTGCTGATGCGCCCGATCCGGCCGGAAGACGAAGCTGATCACTACGCCTTCCTGACCCGTCTGACGCCGGAGGACGTGCGGTTCCGTTTCTTCGGTCTGGTCGGTGAACTGCCGCATTCGCAGGTGGCCCGGCTGACCCAAATCGACTACGATCGCGAAATGGCCTTCATCGCGCGGGGCGCCGATGAAGATGGCAAGGCCGAGACCCTCGGCGTGGTACGCACGGTCACCGATGCCGAAAACGAAACCGCCGAGTTCGCCATCGTCATACGCTCCGACCTCAAGGGCCACGGATTGGGTTGGAGACTTTTCGAGAAGATGGTCGCCTATTGCCGCAAGCGTGGTACGCGGGAGATGGTCGGCCAGGTGCTTTCCGACAATACGACGATGCTGAAGTTCATCGACCAGTGGGGGTTCGAGCGCCACAAGATGCCGGACGAGCCGATCTACGAAGTGCGGATGGTTCTCTGAGGGGGCGCGAACGCGAGCGCCTTACTTGGTGGTCGCGACGAAAACGCCGTCCCAACCCTCGCCCGGCGGTGCCGCCTGATAGTCGAGGATACGCGCTTCGTAGAGGTCGTAGAGCCCGTCGATCTCGTAAGGCGCGCAAAGGAGCCGGCATTCCTTGAGCCGCTTGATGGCCTTGTTCCAATCCTGGGCCCGGTAGGCGTCGAGCATCTGCTGGTGGAACTGGCTCAGGGTGACGAAATCCCGGTCCTGGGCCAGATCCTCGCCGCCCAACAGGCAATAGATGACCACGGCCTCGGTCTTGCCCTTGACCTTGATCCAGTCGAGTTCCAGGGTCGCCATGTCCGGCACCTGTTTCCAGGTTTCCTCGCCGATGACGATCTTGACCCCGTAGCCCTTGCTCTGGCCTTCGAGGCGCGACGCCGTGTTGACGGTGTCGCCCAGGACCGAATAGTCGAAGTGCTGTTCCGATCCCATGTTGCCGACGACGGCCGGGCCCGTGCTGAGACCGAGGCCGACCTTCAGCGGGATGTGCTTGCGGCCCTCCTCTTCCGCCTCTTTTTCCAGGCGGTCGTTGAGGGGCTGCATCTGCTCGAGCATGGCCAAGGCCGATTCGCAGCCGTTCTTGGCATGGTTGGTGTCGTCCAAGGGCGCGTTCCAGAAGGCCATTATGCAATCGCCCATGTACTTGTCGACGGTACCGTGGCGTTCGAGGATCTCGTTGGTCAGCGGCGTCAGCAGTTTGTTGATGAGCTTGGTCAGACCGACGGCGTCGAACTGCTCCGAAATGGTGGTGAAGCCGCGGACGTCGCAGAACAGTAAGGTCATTTCGCGCTGTTCGCCGCCGAGCTTCAGTTCGCCCGGGTTCTCGGCGACCCGCTCGACCATGTCCGGCGACAGGTATTTGGAGAACGCGTCACGAGTCTGGCGCCGTTCCGCTTCCTCGCGGGCGTATCCGGTGTAGGTCAGGACCGTGTAGATCAACAGAATAGAGGCGATGGCGAAGCTGGCGTCGAGCAGCATCTTCTGTTCGGCGAACAGGTACCACGACGTGCCGCCGGACCCGGTTGCCGTCAGCAGGAACACCAGCGCCGTCCATTTGGCACCGAGCCAGGGCACCAGGATGATCATGATCAGACCGCCGAAAAAGATGAATGCAAGCTCGACGGCATCGGCGAAGGCGGGTCGCGTCAGGTACTGCTGATGGACGATCGCCTCGACCAACTGGGCGTGGACCTCGACCCCCGGAATATCGCGTTCGGTCGGGATGGTCCGGATGTCTCGCAGCCCCACCGCGGAGGTGCCGAGGACGGTCATTTTGCCTTTGATCTTTGCGGGATCGGCGGTGCCGTCCAAAACCTCGTGTGCCGGCACATACTTGTCGGGATCGTGTTTGGAGAAATAGGGCCAGATACGGCCGTGCCTATCGGTTCGAACTTTCAAGCCCTTGGCGACGCCAACCGCGTTCATGCCGGCAACGCTAACCTCGGCAAGCACCGTCGGACGGCCGGTCGCCACCCGCAACATCTCGACCGACAATGTCGGGAACAGGTCACCTTCGTGGACGAACATGGCCGGGACATTTCGGATGATGCCGTCCTCATCCGGCGTTGTCGAAAACATGCCGTGACCACCGAACCGGTGCATGGCCGCCTTCTCAATGACCGGAATGTTGCGCACCAGGCTTGGGAATACTGGCAGGAAGGCTTTCGGGTTGGGCGCTTCGCGTTGCAGCTTCCGAACGCCGATGGATTTTTTGGCCGGCGGCCCCTTGACGCCTTCGGTCTCCGAGACCCGGCCGGCTTGCCCGAGAACAACGCGGCTTTTCTTGATGACGCTGGCAAAAACCTCGTCGTTGCTCGGCAGATTTTTCAGCTTGTCGCGGGTCTCGTTATCCAGCCCGACAGCGCTGTCGGCCATGGCACCCAGACTCTTCCCGTCGGGCTCGGCGAAGACGACGTCGAAGGCGATCAGGATGGCGCCCATCTGCATCAGGTTCTGCACCATCTTGGCGACCGTGGTGCGCGGCCAAGGCCACTGACCAACCGTTTCCAGGCTCTGCTCGTCGAGGTCGATGATGGTGACCGGCTTCTGCTGCGGCGGCGGAATATCGCGCGGCTTGGCCTGTACGTAATAGTCGAACACTTTGAGCCGCGCGAACTCAACCGGCGCCGGATTCCAAAGGTAAAGGGCGACGAAACCAGCCAGCATGGCGTAACCGATGAGTCGGTCGACGCCGAAGGCCGCACGAAAAAACCGCCCGATCATGATCGAACGCCCCGCCAGGGACTGGTATCGGAAATCCCGATGAGCATCCGCACCTTCTTTGATGGTTTATTGTTGATCGATCGAATGAATTCTACACCGGCGCGGGGTTTGCCGGTCAAGGCATTAATCGGCATCCACTGACCACGGCCGCGGCCCGGGGCGATTCGCGCGTCAGTGTTGAGAACATCAAGGAATTGGGCTTTTCACCGTCGGAATCCCGATAAGCGCCGGACGTTCTCGGATCGCACTTCACATACCGGCAACGCCAAGCACCGACCGGGGCCTTGCCGATCCCGTTGATAACAAGGATGTTTTCAGCGTAACGCGCGGGTTTCCGCGATTTTCCAGGGAAGGTACCGCATTAACACCTCTGGCGCGGCTTTGCGGGACTCCGTATATTTTCAGAGGAGATGAGCGAATCGAATCAACGCGTCTGGCTGAGGCCCTTCCTGCAGCCCCTGAAGCCGGTTTTCCGCGAGGTACTGGCGATGTCGGCCTTCGTCAATTTGCTGGCGTTGGCGGTTCCGGTTTTCACCTTGCAGACCTACGACCGGGTCATCGGGCATGCCGGCATCTCGACCATGGTCGGTTTCGTCATCGGCATGATCTGCGTCGTCATCTTCGACTATATCCTACGCCAGACGCGGTCGCGGATCATGCAGACGGTGGCGCTCAGGATCGACGTCCTGGTCGGGCGCAAATTGTTCGACAAGCTGATGAACCTGCCGCTGCACCTCCTCGAGTTCAAGCCGGCCAGCTACTGGCAGTCCCTGTTCCGCGATGTCGACACGGTCCGCAACACGCTGTCCGGGGCATCGGCGCTCCTGGTTTGCGACCTGCCCTTCGCCATCATGTTCTTCGGGCTCATATGGGTCATTGCCGCCCCCATCGCCTGGGTCCTGCTGATCATCCTGCCCGCCTTCATGTTCATCGCCTGGCGCTCGGCAGCGGCCATGTCGGAAGCCAACCAGCAGGAACGGCAAAGCACGCAGAGCCGGGACGGCCTGATCGCCGAGATCATCAACGGGCGGACCACGGTCAAGGCCCTGGCATTGGACGGCGCCATGCGCCCCATGTGGGAGGACCGCCACGCCGAGAACATCGAGAATTCGGTCAAGCGCGGCGCCAAATCAGATTTCTATTCCAACTTCGGCGGCTCGCTGACCATGATGACGACGATCTTCATGACCACCGCCGGCGCCATGGCCATCATCGAAGGAGTTATGACCATGGGCTCGCTGATCGCCACCAACATGCTGACCGGCCGCCTGATCGGCCCCATGAACCAGCTAGCCCGAAAGATTCACGAAAAGGTACCGCCAAGTCCTCATAATCCGTTATGATTCAATTGGTTAGAATGGATCGAACGGGAGGAATTGGCGGTGACGGATTGTACCTTTTCGGGTTTGCAGTTTCC
>Ga0209781_1000048_pt1 | contig 29682 bp, 22 predicted proteins | sample WorMetHERISLAND1_3_FD_187386 | JGI IMG/M metagenome (GOLD analysis project Ga0209781, IMG submission 187386) | Marine gutless worms symbiont microbial communities from Max Planck institute for Marine Microbiology, Germany - Olavius albidus HERON... | ecosystem: Host-associated > Annelida >...
ACCTGGAAAATAACGGACCAAATCGCAGGGCTGGAAAATGCAGGACCTGGAAAATGTCTGGGTAGCAAGATGCCTGACTTTGTAACCAAAAACCAACATACTTTTGTCGTTGAATTATATAATTATTTAGAACAAGTAACGTATATATTATTGCTTATTGTAAAATGATGTGCCAGCTTGACCTGCTTAATGCACCAGTTAATTTACAGTATCCATTTACTAGAGATGTTAATTTCTGATTTGAGGTGAGATGGTAAATTTTGTCTGTTTGTCTCAGACTGTGGCAGTAAAAGCATTATTAAATTGGACAAGTCATTGCCAAAAGGTGCCATTTTTATGGCTTACTGTGTACTTTCACTCAACAGCATGAATTTAATTTGCATGCATAGGTGTCTCCTTGAAATTCAGGGAAAAAACTTCAATTAGGTTCCCGGGAATGCGTCTTGCGTCCGGAGTGTTCAACTTCAATAATTCTAGCTTATGAAATGCCTTGAATATAGGCTTTTAGCAGCTATAACTGTGTAATATAGGCTAATATATGTCTTAGCGTACGTCTGACGACCACACCTAAATGTGATATTCAATGTTTGACTGCAACAGAAAAAAAACACATTTTGTGCCTGTAAATTTGCTGCTGAGTGCACCAGTGAAAGAATTTTCACCAGAATAGAAGTAAGCGTTTTCCAGAACCAGAACTGCGATTTGATCTGTCATTTTCCAGGTCCTGCATTTTCCAGCCCTGCGATTTGGTCTGTCATTTTCCAGGTCTTGCATTTTCCAGCCCTGCGATTTGGTCCGTCATTTTCCAGGTCTTGCATTTTCCAGCCCTGTGATTTGGTCCGTCATTTTCAGGTCCTGCATTTTCCAGTCTTTGATCTTTTTTGGTCCGTCATTTTTAGGTCCTGCAAATTCAGCGCCCGAGTATTTCGCCGTTTTTGCTGCATATAAGGAACAATGACCTTCGCACAGAGACCATTCAAGGTCATACATTTTGGCGGCAACCGAAAGCCCATCTACGACTTTATGTAGACCGTTAATAGTAGCTTTCCCTCTGTCTTCAACCGTTTCGGAGATGTTGTGGGTTGCCGGTGTAGCGAAATGAAGTATACGCCCTAAAAGTATCCGGGGGATGACTTTTACACGTCCGGGGGATAAGATTGTGCGAAATAGTTTAACCGGGGGATGGAATAATATCTCCTACCCTGAAATAAAGTATCCCCCGGGATAGTTTCTGCATGCCGAAGCTTAAAGGCTTGTCGGCCCCACCAGACATGCAAATGCTAAATAATCAGTTAATTAGGTAATCAGTTCGTTTTTTATAGTGACCTAAGTAATACAAACTATACTGCTAGGTCCACTACAGTGCTCACAGAAAGATCGTGACTGCTGGAGTCAATGAGTTCAAAGAGGGCGTGACTGCATGCATATATATAAACTGGAAACTTTTCATAAACTAGCCTATTTTTACTGATTAAGTGCTATGTAGGAGTACTGCGCGGCCGAAGTGCAGCTAAATGTATGAACAGCATTGTCGATTTTTGTCGATTTCTTGGGCAACGTAATGACAATAACGAGACCACGTTACGTATGGAATTGATTGACGAGACTTTTGAGAATCGAGTGTAGAATGCCTCAGTCCACAAGTGCTCCCAGCTTTTAAGTACATTATGTCGTCATGCCAGATATGCCATTACCACAGGCCGTGGTTCTGGGGATCCCAAAAGCGCGAGTCGACGACAACGATTGGTTGACCGTCTCTATTTGAACACCATCCGACACTTGACACTAAACGATTGCGGTCAGTCTCTGTAACACCTGGCCATGCAGACAGTGGCTACTGGCTACGTTGTGTAACTGGACATCGCCCCAGCTAAGCTACACGTAGCCATCTACAGTACATGGCGTCGGAGTCATTACTAAGCCGTATTTCGCCATTTATTGCGGCATTTAAGGAATCAATGACCTTGAATCTCACGCAGAGGTCATCCAAGGTCATAGACTTTGGCGGCAATCGAAAGTTCGTGTACGACTTCATATAGGCCGTTAATAGTAACTTTCGCTCTATCTTCTTCCGTTTCGGGGATATTGCCGGCTTTATACGCCCGATCCAACTGTGTAAGTAAGTAAGTAAGTAAGTATTATAAAGTGTACGAGTGCTTAACAGATATAATGCATCCAACCACTGTACACGGCGTCGGAGTCATTACTAAGTTTATTCAGTCATTTTGCGGCATTCAATGAATCAATGACCTTGAATCTCGCTGAAAGGTCATCCAAGGTCATCGATTTTGGTACCAATCGAAAGCACGTACACATGTTCCTATTAGTGGTCAATGGCAACTTGGACCCTATCTTGCACCGTTTCCGAGATACGGCGTCTTAAATGTCGAAAATTGACAATTTTCCCTACCGCACTCCTATTCCGGCTAAAATGTAGGGATGTTCCCCTTGGAGTACATCTGTCACGTTGGTGTCTGCAGAGAGTAAAAAGGTTAGGCTAATCATCCATAAAAATATTTTCCAAGAATTCCAACCTATATGATCACGATACCTCAACGACACAGACGGATGGACGGACGGACAATGATTGCCTTGGCAATACCGCGCTCCGCTAGGTTTCGCGCGGTAAAAAAATTAAACGCTATCTTTCAGGTGATACGACCGTCGAGGACCTTGGCGATATTTCAATGTCGTTATACTGTTTCACATCCAATTTCTCGTAAACCGTGCGCTATAGGGCAAAAGTGGTCATAAAGTACTAATGGCAAATCATACACTAGCTTTCGACTGGTGCCAATTTTGAGTTTTGATGACCTTGAAGTACATTTGAAGGTCATTTTAGTCCAGGTTATCATTTTCACGTCCATTTCAGCAATCTCTGACAGGCTTGCGCGTCGCGCGGTCCCTTAGCAATAGCTAAGCTTCTTGTCAAAATTTTTCACTGTCACATTCTCCAGGAAATTTGCAATAAAGCGATCATTAAACATGCCACCTCACATCAAACGCGTTGCTACACTACCTTGTGAGATATGTATGTCAGAAAACTATTGTGTCCTATGCGCTGTGGCAATCTTGCTCAAAGATTCAATGGAGTGTGGACGACCCTCATTTACGCAACCGCCGATGAGGCGGATGCGTATGTGTTTTACAGATGTTTTTTTGTTTTGTTTTTTTTCTTCCTTTTTTTCGTTTTTTCCGTCCGCCACAAAAATACCAGACAACCGTTCTCGGGAACGGCTGAACGGATTTTCATGAAACTTTTACCAAACGATAGCGGGGAAAATAAACTTTGCATCGCCGTACCCAATGGGGCTAGGCCCCCGATTAATTATTTTGGGGCTAAAAACTACACATTGCGCACTTGGTGGTGACGCCTGGCGAATGACTCAGAAAAATTACTTTATGCTGGTCTGCTGGCTATGGCACTGTGCAGCTACGGCGGTTGCGTTACAAATGCATGAAGGAGTGAATGCAATTAATCTAGTTGGGGTACAATGCCACGCTATTAATACGAGCTGCGGGTACAATGGAGTACAAAAAATTCAGTTGACCCCCACTTTCCCCATACAAAAGTCAGGTTTTACTGGATTTTTCACTTTAGCTTTAACGTTGACTGACCAGTGACCACTGCTTCCGAAAGTTAAGAAAAGTGCGGTACAAAACTTTTCGCTCGCTCCGCTTGCGTACTCTGATTCGCCTCTGATTCCTGACCTTGGCGCTATATAAATTTATTTATTTACTTACTAACTTACTTACTCTTGACATTAAATTGTCTCTGTCTTAAAACCGAGGCTTCCCCATGCACCTGTGCCGCTGCAGCTAACCAAAAAAGAAAAATGAAAATTCACCAGAATGGACAATTTCTACAGAAAAATGCATTATCCTCCCAGATCTAACCCATCGATGACAGACCGCCTCCCCTTGCCAAAATCCTTGATCCGCCACTGAATAAGGTCGTGATAGGGTTGCCACCTTTTGTTTTTTTTCAATCTGGGACAAATGTTTCTCTTTCTCCGCCCCGCTTCGTCCTATCCATTTCCTTATCCGCTCCGTCTCCTTTCCTAACCATACCCTTCTTTTCCACCCCTCCAATCCCGTTGCCCCTCTTCCCTGTCTATCTACTCCCAGTCCCTTCCCGGGTCCTTTCACTCAAAGAATAGGTACTCTAGTTTGTTTGTTGTGCACTTATCTGGATGATTTTCACAGTGCCTTTCCCCATGGATCCGCTTGTGGACGTGGGTCCACAGGTCCCTCCCTCACTCCCTGCCTACGCCACTGCAGACTGTTTATTTAGCACACATCATGCCTGATATAATGACAAAGCCATAAATGTTTTTTTTTTCGAAATGGGCATAGGAGTAGGGGACGCGGGTCAGCAGGGTACGTGCACCCCAAAATTTGGGAAACAATATTTTTCGGACAAGTATCACATAAAATTCGGGCATTTTGTTAATTTTCATACAGATATTTTCGGGTAAAAACAGACGTCTTGCTCCCAAAGTTGACAGAGATCATACGCCTATAGAAATGGGACATATGCCGTGAGGCGACGATTGAGGGAGTGAAATATGGGTCAGCAGGGTACATCCCATCGTCAGCCGACTAGAGGGTCTGGGGGAGCATCGTAAGCTCCCCAGCGGGACAAAGCCCCAGATGCAAACGATTAAGGATTGTTTGACTTTTTATACGCATTTCATGCCATTTTACGCTTTACGTGCTGACTATCAATGGTAACAAAACATAAATATAACAAGTGGCCTGCAGTAGCTGCGCAAACCGCGCGATGCCGCAGTAAAGTACATCGATACCGTACGTTTATTATTTTAGGGCCTACCAAAGGCAGTGGAACGGAAGACAAATCATTTGCTGAAAAGTCAGGAAACTAGATCACAGGCCAGTCGCAAAGGACACTAATTCTGTGTAAGTAAGTAAGTAAGTAAGTAAGTGCACGAGTGCACGAATACGTAATAGAGCCTAATAAAGATAATGCCTTCAGCCACTCTACGGAGTCATTACTAACCTTTGCGTGATTTAAAGAATCAATGACCTTGAATCTGGCTCAGAGATGTTCCCCTTGGAGTACATCTGTCACGTTGGTGTCTGCAGAGAGTAAAAAGGTTATGCTAATCATCCATAAAAATATTTTCCAAGAATTCCAACCTGCATGCGGGTACACGCTGCACGCTGAGTAGAGCAAGGTCATACATTTTGCCGGCAATCGAAAGCCTGTGTTCGATTTTATATAGGCCGTTAACAGTAAGCTTCGCTAGATATTCAACCTTTTCGGAGATATTATCGGTTTTATACGCCCAAAGCCAACTGTGTAAGTAAGTAAGTAAATGCACAAGCGCATGAATACGTAGGCCTAATGCAGATAATGCATTCAACCACTCTTCATAGCGCCGGAGTCATTACTAAGCTGTATTTCGTCATTTTGCAGCATTTAAGGAATCAATGACCTTGAATCTCTCTCAGCGGTCACCCAAGATCATACATATTGGAGCAAGCGAAAGCCTGTACGACTTTGTATACGCCCTTAATAGTAACATTCGCTCTGTTTTCAACGGTTTCGGAGATATTGCCGGTTTTGTACGCCCGGGCCCAATTTTTCCATACCCCACTCCAATTCCGGCTAAAATATGGGGTGTTCCCTTTGAAGTACATTCGTGATGTTAGGCTCTTCAGAGAAATGAAAGATTATGCTAATCAGCGGTAAATAATTTTCCAAGAATTTCAACCTATATAACCACGGTATCTCAACGTCACACAGACAGACGGACAGACGCACAGACGGACGGACAGACAACTTGCCATGGCAATACCGCGCTCTACGTAGCATCGCGCGGTAAAAAATATAGCTGAAGTTGGTAATGTCGTGTTGCATGTTGGATTGCAAATTGGGGATAGATTGATAGAATGCAATCGAGCGAGCGTAGGTATTAAGGTGGTGATGGCTGATAATGACAATCTTTAATTTACCGTAACTGGTAGCACATGAGAAAAAAATTAACACAATATTCACTACTAACTAAATAAGTCAATAAATGAAAAATATAAAAACAACTGTGCGCACAAAAGGACCTAAGAAACTGTTAGACATGAGCAATCAGCTTGCGTATAAACTTCTCAGATCGTTGACATAATAGGTTACTCGGCAGTGCAAAGTTAAAATAGTGTCTGCATTCTTCAACAACTGATAAATTATTAGTGTGAAACAGTTTCATCAATAGTCTATTGACACAAAAATCCAGGGACTGCATGTCAGCTCTATGTAATGGACAAACCTCTAGTCTAGACCATACAGCAGTATTAGGTATGCGTATATATTTAATCAAGTGGAGGACTTCATCAAAGGTGGCGGTGCTCAAAACGTTCCCAAAAATTGCATTTACTGATCGATAAAACGAGCGTGATAGCATTTGACTGCAAATGCTTGCATTATGCACCTGTGTTCACACTTTCACGCCTCACTGCACTCCTTGGGCAGAGAAGTGACACGTGTCAAGTTTGATCGAATACAGGGCGGTTATGTGCATGCGGGCACACGCTGCACACTGAGCAGAGCAATAAAGGAGGGATCACAACTGCTATAAAACTTGCAATAAAACTTACAATAAAACTTAAAACTTACAATTATTGCAGCTACAACAAGCAGCTGCAATAAAACATAAAACAAGCCATGAAAGATTTGCACAACTGTTGCAGCCCTCATTAGCATTTTGTTACCAGCGCGTTAGCATAGCAAGCTACATGTATGCAAGCGCTGATATAGCCAGAGCAGATATCTGTCTGTCTGTCCGTCTGTCACACGCCGGTATTGTAACGAAACGAAGAAAGATAGCGTCGTGATTTCTTCGCCACCAGAGAGCCGAAAATTCCAGTTTCTGGAAATATTTGGTTTATCACGAAATTCGAAAGGGGCCACCCCGAGCGAGGGCGACTTATGAGACTTGGGTTGGGTAAGAATTGGCAATTTTTGAGATTTTCGACCAATAAACCACCGTATCTCCGAATTGGTGCAAGATACGACCAAAGTTGCTATTGATCACTAATAAAAAATTGCGTACGCGCTTTCGATTTGTACCAAAATCAACGACCTTCGATGACCATGAATTGACGTTGAACGGCTATTATACGTTCTGTTGCATTACACACATATATTTCGGAGCCCACCACAAAAATTTTAATGAAGATAGACCCACACTATCAGCGACAAAAAAATGTAGCCCACGGATTGCAGTTACTAGTAAAATAAGGTTTATGCGGATATTCGCGCGGGGGTTCGCTGGCGAGGGGCTCCAAATAAGAGTGGGGTCGTCGAAGTTGGCGATTTCCGCTTATTTCACCGCTATATCTTCCGAAAATTCACATCTAAGGCCACCATTATGATATTGTGCTATGTAGACCCTTAGTGGCTGTTCAGTGACACCGAAATTTATAGATGACGTTGAATGACCGTGAATAACCATTTTGCGTTAAAATCTGATTCGGGCTCGGCAACTAATGTTCTGGCTTTCGGACAAACCTATTCGAAAATTAGCAGAGCTACCCACACACTATCAGCGACAAAAATGGAGCCCAGGGATCCAAGTTTATAGCATGTGGATATTCGCGGGTGTATGCTGGAGCTACGGGCGTCAAATGAGAGTGGGATCGTCGTAAATGGCGATTTTCGCTTCAAGAATACGTAACTAGGCTGAAACTTGGAAGTAGGCAAAATACGACGGACTAGATTCCCCAGCTGTTTAAAGGGGTCTCTTCGTCCAGGAAGAGATGATATGGGAGGGGAGATGGCAAAGAGAGGGGAGGAAAAGGGGAGGGATAAGGAAAGAGGGGTGGGGAGGGAGTAGGCGTGAACAATAAGGGGTATAGCGCCATGGTTGTTGGGGAATAGATGCCCCTGGGGGCAGGCGCAAGGGCACCCCTAAATACGTTAAACACTTGACTTATTCCTGCTCCTTTCGAGGTGGACTATTGTCTGGAATGGTCACTAAACCAAGGGGCACGTGTCCTGGGGACACTTGTCCGGGGGAGGGGCGATTGTCCGGACACCTATATACCGATATACTCCCCGTCGCTACGCTCCTGAGAAGGCTATCTATATATACATCAAATTTGGTGAAAAGTTGCATGTGAGAAATTCCTCTAAAACTAACAAAGAAATATACAGAAAAGGGGCGTGGCCTAGGTCACATGACCCTCTAAATTTTGGGGCGCTAAATGCTATTTGCGCCAATACATCACCCCTTAAAATTTTTAGAAAAGGGAGCGTGGCACTTTTGGGGGTAACACGCTAATTGCTCCAACACGGTTGAAGATACGGACTTCAAATTTAACAAACATGTCCCAAGCGAGAGCGGCGTCTATCGAACCCTATCTACCGATGGCGACGGTGTGCGGACATATGCTCACTGGAGAAATGCTCACCGGACAAATGCTCACAGGACAATTGCTCACTGGTCAAATGCTCACTCCATTAAGTAACAAGAAGCTCAGCTATTGCTGGGAGACCGTGCGACGCGAAAGCATGCCAAGGATAGCTGAAATGGACGTGGAAATAACAACCTAGGCTGAAATGACCTTCAAATGTACTACAAGGTCATCAAAAGTGGCACCAATCGAAAGCTAGTGTATGATTTCCTATTAGTTGTCTATAGTAACTTTTGTCGTATCACACACCGTTTTTGAGAAATTTGATGTGAAACAGTCCAATGACCTTGATATATACAGTCGTATCACCTGACAGCGGTCGTGTGGCCATGTATGTAAAATGTTCGGAAGACAGTGAACGAATGAAGCGAAAATCGCCATTTTCAACGACCCCACTCTCAATTGACGCCCCTCTCCAGCAAACCCCCGCGAATATCTGCATAAGCCTTATACTGCCAGAAACTACGTTCCCTGGGCTTCATTTTTGTCGCTGACAGTATATGGGTAGCTCTGCAAATTTTCGAACAGTTTTGTCCCAAAGCCGGAGACGCCAACCCATTAGTTGCCGAGCACGAAACACATTTTGCCGCAAAATGGCCATTCAAGGTCATTCAAGGTCATTTATTTCGGTATCATTGAAAAGCCACTAATGGGCTACATAGCACAATATAATAAATGTGGCCTGAGATGTGAAGGTTCGGAAGATATAGCGAGCGAAACTCTCATTTGACGCCCCCTCTCCAGCGAACCCCCATGAATATCCGCATAAAACTTACCTTGCTAGAAATTAGGATCCCTGGGCTACATTTTTGCCGCTGATAGTATGGGTCTATCTTCATGCAAATTTTAGTGGTTGGATCCGAAACACGTGTGTGTAATGCAACGGAGTGCATAATTGCTGTCCAAGGTCATTTCAGGGTCAACCAAGGTCGCTGATTTTGGTAGCAATCGAAAGCGCGTATTCGATTTCCTATTAGCGATCAATAGTAAACTTTGTCGTATTTCGCACCGTTTCGGAGATACGGAGACTTATTGGCCGAAAATCGCCAATTCGTACCCACCCCACCCTCATTCAACACCCTCGCTCGGGGTGACCCCCGTTGAATTTTGGGATGAGCGTGATATCTCCAGAAACTAGAATGATGGGGCTACCAGATTCGTCGACGTGCTGGCACTGAAGTTACAATCCGACTCGTGCAAGCATTTGTCATATCTCGGCTTGATTACTGTAATTCAGTGCTGGCAGCTTTACCGGAAACAACTATCCGACCACTGCAACACGTACAAAACGCAGCAGCAAGACTCATCTTCGGCTTAAAAACTTCTGATCATATCACGCCGAGTCTCATACAACTGCACTTGCTGCCTGTTCGCTGGCGTATTCAATACAAGTTATGTCTCATGATGCATCATCTACACACTGGTAGATCACCAAGCTATCTGGCAGACGTTGTTGAACCTGTTTCCAAGAAGTCTGCGCGACGTCTGCGATCTACTGACAGCAGCTGTTATTCTACTCCACGTCTCCGAACCAAGTTCGGCGAGAGAGCGTTCTCTTTCTCTGGACCGGCCGCATGGAACGCTCTCCCTACCGACATTCGCGACGAAGCCTGCACCACAACTTTTAAAAAGAAACTTAAAACATTTTATTTCTCTCAGGCGTTTGACTGCAACTAACATACTGTTTTAAGGTTTTATTACCGCGCGAAGCTACGCGTAGCGCGGTATTGCCATGGCAAGTTGTCTGTCCGTCTGTCTGTCCGTCTGTGACGTTGAAGTATCGTGATCATATAGGTTGGAATTCTGCAAAAATAATTTCACGGCTGATTAGCCTAACCTCTTCGCTCTTTGCAGACCCCAACATGACGGATCTACTCCAAAGGGAACACCCCCAAATTTTAGCCGGAGTAGGAGTGGGGTAGGCATAAAATTGTCGATTTTCGACATTTAAGCCGCTGTATCTCGGAAACGGTGCAAGATAGGGTCCAAGGTGCTATTGACCGCTAATATAAATATGTATACGCGCTTTCGATTGGTACTAAATTAGATGACCTTTGATGACCTCTGAGCGAGATTCAAGGGTCATTTGTTCCTTAAATGGCGAAAAAAATGGCGAAATGCAGCTTAGTAATCACACCAACGCCATGTATAGTGGCTGGGTGCATTATATCTATTAGGCCTACGTATTTATGCAAGCATGCATTTACTTACTTATTTACTTACTTACACAGTTGGCTCTGGGAGTACAAAACCAGCCATATCTCCGAAACGGTGGAAGGTAGAGCGAAAGTTACTATTAACAATAATATAAAGTCGTACACGGGCTTTCCATTGCTGCCAAAGTTTATGACTTTGAATGACCTCTGCGCGAGACTCAAGGTCATTGATTCCTTAAATGCGGCAAAAATGGCGAAATACAGCTTAGTAATGACTCTGACGCCATGTAGAGTATTTTGCTGTTGGTAAGCCCTAAAATAATAGAACGTACTGTACGGATAGTACTTTACAGCGGCTTCGCGCGGTTTGCGCTGCTACTGCACGCCTCTTGTTGACTATTGTAATGCACCCTCGGTCTTATTGTAGTGGGCGCACTATAAATTTTTATTGATTGATTGATTGATTGATATGGTGAAGAAATCATGATCGTAGGTCGAACCATGTGGACACAGTGCACGAGTGTGACAGACAGAGGGACGGACAGACGGACAGAATTACGATAACTAAGACCATAGCGTGCATAGCGTCGCACGGTAAAAATCGGACAAATGCTCACAAGTGTGTTTTCGTATGATTTGATTTTGGCACGGCAAATTTAACTAGGCAAAACTGGTTTATTAATCTTTATTTGTAGGCTTCTTGCCACCTCCCTCACCTGCCTTTCTCACATACGGGGGCATCTCCTTTGCCCAGCTAGGGGGTTTCGGGTTTTTATGTACTATGACTTCTGTAGGCCTATTAGTATTGTATTATTAACTGACAAAGTTAACTAACTGACAAGACGGTTAAAGCAGCAGTAACTATAAAGCTGTATAAAAGCTGTAAAATTCAATTGGCGGATATGCACTCTCTGAGCGCCTTCTAGTTCTTTATTCATTATTATTTTTAGATTTTTGAGAAAAAAGTAACCAAATTTATCTTACGAAAACACATACTTGTGAGCATTTGTCTGATTTTTACTTAGTATAGTGAGCATTTGACCGGTGAGCATTTCTCCAGTGAGCATATGTCCGTGAATCGATGGCGACAAATGCGCCATGGTGATTTTTTTTTTGGGGGGGGAGGGGGTTATTAAAAGTTTAATATTAAGTTTTAACGTATACAAATGTGAACCTTGTGCACAAATGTAATAACTAATAATTTACAACATTATTTCCAATCTCAGAAGTCTGCCTCTGGTGTTCCTAGACCTATCCACGGCCGCGTCCATTCCCGAAAGACCAGGACGCAGACTCCCTCCTGTTTGAGGGGCGTGCACTCAATAGAAGCATGGACGCAGCCTGCATCCTGGAAATATAAGGGAGAACGAAAAGCATGCATATTTTCATGAAGTTGGGGGAGATTAAGAGAGGGAAGAAAAATTAAGTTATTCAAGGATCCCTATTTCCTATAGGCCTACTTTATAGTCTTCCTATCACGTTCTCATAAATTTTCTTGCTCGCTGCGCTCGCATTTGATCCACACTTAAAATGCAACTGTGTAACGTGACTGCCAACCCCTGAAGATAGGACATTCGCCCCCTGGACAAGTCCCCCCGGACAAGCGCCCCCAGGACACTAGCCCCCTGGTTTGGTAAACACTACGGACGATCGCCACCCCCATTCATCAGCATGATTTGCGCATTAGCGTAAGTCTTTTTTATTTATGAATTGATTACTGATATTGATTACATTGATGACGGGGGGTGAAGAAAAATTCAGTAACTTTAGCATTTACTGCACTTTATAGCCTGCTTATCATATTCTGGCTGTACATAATGTCACGGACATCACTACTTGACAGAAAATATATCACAGTTATATGTGGATGTATGTCTAGACGGTGACATATCTTTAATTGACCCTCAGTCGTTCATATGAACGAGGCGGAACATAGCGCGTTATAGCGTAACTGTTCAGTATGAAGTCGAAAGCGAGTGATTGAATGAGATTGTGTATGTAGCGTGCATCTGTTTTCTGGAGCTTTTTCTAGACTTGTGCTTTGACCCCAGACCCTACCGCGTCTCTGCCCCTGGACCCCGCTGGGAGACTTCCGTTCTCCAGACCCCTGTGCAAAGGCTGCGTTCATGCTCCTAGGTCTATGCTTGCATACTTGCTGTCTTCCACTCGTCAACATTTTGCTGTTTTTCGATTGAATGTAAATCAGGAGACGTCGCGAGCTGATGAGACATGCACAAGTCAAGTCACAAGTGGCAGTATCATAGCAATATTGGTAGGGGGGATAAACAAACGGAGGGAGTGTACATGTAGAGAAAAGAGAGGGGAGGAAAGGGGAAGGGACGAAAAAAGAAAGGGGTGAAAGGGGGAAAAACGTGAAAATGAGGGGAATGGCGCCATGGTTGTTGGGGGATAGACGCCCCATGGAGCAGGCACAACAGCACTTAAACAATTATTCTGCCTGCAGCTTTCGAGGGGAGAATCGTCAGTGATTGTCACTAAACCAGGAGGGACGTATCCGAGGGTGGGGCACATGTCCGGGAGCACTTGTCCAGGGGGCCATTGTCCGGACACCGCCAACCTGAGTTATATTTTCAATTTTCTTGCATTTTCGTGCTATTATTTGACTGACTCTCGGCACACCCCAACGTTAGGGGTCTACTCCAAAGGGAACACTCCCAAATCTTAGCCAGAATAGGAGTGGGGTGGAGAAAAATGCTGATTTTGACATTTAAGCCGCAGTATCTCTGAAACGGTGTAAGATATAGGGTCTAAGTTGCTATTGACCATTAACAGGAATATGACATGCGCGTTTTCAATTAGTACCAAAATTGATGACTTTGGGTTACCTTGAAGGGCAATAATTCACTCAGTAATTTAGTGATGGCCTGCCTTTCGGAGGCCATCACTAAAATTTGAACAAGCTGTAGTGCGAAGCACAACAAACCCCGCCCCCGTGTTGCGATGTAGCAAAAGGCCAGAAAACAGCAATGTCATTACATTTTCAGTCGCTAGATCGTACAGGACTGCCAGAAGACAACAGTCAAACGAAATAGCTATATCCGGTAATAACAAATTGACCTTCAACCCGCCGACCCATGCGCCAGAATTGACCTAAATTTAATTAGCCCTGAAAATTCCATGCAAACAGGTCCAGCGACTCTAGTTACTGCTGTTATAAGTTTTTGCTGGCGTTATTCGATAGGGCTTCTTGAAGAGGCAGCGTCAAGTAGGAGAAGGCTAGATGGGAACAGAGGGTTAACTTGGCCGGGACCATGGAACATTTAGTAGCTTGGCACTGAGCCAAGCGCGGTTGACCACCTAGCGTGCGATCAGCCGCAGCGGCGCGGCGGCTGACCATTGTATGCACCTGTGTACTGAGTGCCTGTTGAGCTGAGCTCTGCCTGCTGCTGCTGCGGCGTATACAGTACACAGCAACAGAAATTTGTCGCCAAATAAAGGCTAAGTGCAAGAAATAGCCTACTGTCCATATCTGACTTTACAAGAGAGCTCAGCAAAGCTGAAAAATCAGCGCGTTGGCTATGCATTTACCTCTAGCCCGTTAAGTTTCCATGCCCGCCACATTTTGCCTACTTCCAAGTTCCAGCATAGTTATTTTTGTATTTTACTTATTTTTCTACAGACATCAGTGACAGTGAACAGCAATTTACAGCATGTGTGAACGGAGAACTGAGTGTGAACTGTGAATACAGTTCACTGGTTTGACGATTCATTTTCGGATAACGCCAATGAATTACCCCATAACTGTTGTATCACCAGTACAGTCGCTGGGCTAATTTTTTTGTTGCCGCTAACAGTATAGGCTATATGTACTGCGTAGCTCTGCAAATTTCCGAACAGTTTTCTCCGAAAGACAGAACGGCAACCCATTGGATGTCGAGCCGAGCTTGAACCAGTTTTTACGCAAAATGACCAGTCAAGGTCATTCGAAGCCATCCGTTTCGATGTCAATGAAGAGCCACTAAGGGGCTACATAGCACAATATAATAAGTGTGGCCTTGAATGTAAAGGTTAGTAAGATATAGCGAGCAGAAGAAGCGAAAATCGCCATTTATGACGACCCCACTCTCATTTGACGCCCCCTCTCCAGCAAATCCCCGCGAATATCCGCATAAAATCTTACCTAACTAGAAACTAGGATCCCTGAGCTACAATTCTGTTGCTGACAGTATATAGGCAGCTCTTCAAATTTTCGAACACTTTTGTCCGACAGCCAGAAAGGCCAACTCATTAGTTGCCGAGCCCGAAACAGATTTTAACGCAAAATGGTCATTCAAGGTCATTTAATGTCATCTATTTTGGTGTCACTGAAGAGCCACTATGGGACTGTAAAATGTTTCGCAACGGCCAGTGGGCCATGATCAAAGTGCTTATATTGATTACTTTATGAATTCCCTCGGTATACGTATAGGCATAGTCATTAAACATGTGTCACATTATAGTCATTTAAATAGTCTACCGTCTGCTTTTGCATATCTGGATCTGCATAATGTGCATAGACCTACTGTTGTGTTGTTGGATAAATTTTCTGTAATGTTATCCGTAAGAAATAATATTAGTGTGAGGTGTCCCTGGGCTACATTTCTGTCGCTGATAGTATGCGTCTATCTTCATTCAAGTTTTTATGGTGGGTTCTGAAAGACATGTTTGTAATGTAACAGAGCGCATAATAGCCGTTCAAGGTCAATTCAGGGTCATCCAAGGTCGTTGATTTTGGTACCAATCGAAAGCGCGTATGCGATTTCCGATTAGTGATCAATAGCAACCTTGGTCCTGTCTTGCACTGTTTCGGAGATACGGTGGTTTATTGGTAGAAAAATCGCCAAAATGGCCAATTCGTAGTTCGTACCCACCACAGTCTCATAAATCGCCCTCGCTCGGTGTGACCCCTATCAAATTTCGGGATGAACCGGATACTTCCAGAAACTAGAATGACCTGGCTCTCAGACGGTTAACAAGAAGCTCAGCTATTGCTGGGAGACCGTGCGACGCGAAAGCATAACAAGGACAGCTGAAATGGACGTGGAAATGACAACCTAGGCTGAATGACCTTCAAATGTACTTCAAGGTTATAAAAAGTGGCACCAATCGAAAGCTAGTGTATGATTTACTATTAGTTGTCTACAGTAACTTTTGCCGTATCACACACCGTTTTTGAGAAATTTGATGTGAAACAGTCCAATGACCTTGAAATTTGCCCAAGGTCATTGACAGTCGTATCACCTGAAAGCTGTCGTGTGGCCATGTATATGTAAAATGTTCGGAAGACAGTGACCGAATGAACCGAAAATCGCCATTTTCTACGACCCCACTCTCATTTGACGCCCCCTCTCCAGCGAACCCCCGCGAATATCTGCATAATCCTTATACTGCCAGAAACTACGTTCGCTGGGCTACATTTTTTTGCTGACGGTATATGGGTAGCTCTGCAAGTTTTCGAACAGTGTTGTCCGAAAGCCGGAGACGCCAACCCATTAGTTGCCGAGCCCGAAACAGATTTTAACCCAAAATGGCCATTCAAGGTCATTCAACGTCATGTATTCTATTTTGGTATCATTGAAGAGCCACTAAGGAGCTACATAGCACAATATAATAAATGCTGCGTTAGACGTGCAGGTTCGGAAGATACAGCGAGCGAAAGAAGCGAAAATCGCCATTTTTAACACCCCACTCTCATGTAACGTCCCCTCTCCAGCGAACCCCCGCGAATATCCCCATAAAGCTTACCTTGCTAGAAACCAGGATACCTGGGCTACATTTTTGCCGTTGACAGTATGGGTCTATCTTCATGCAAATTTTAGTGGTTGGCTCCGAAACACATGTGTGAATGCAACAGAGTGCATAATTGCCGTTCAAGGTCATTTCAGGGTCAACCAATATCGTTGATTTTGGTACCAATCGAAAGCGCGTATATGATTTCCTATTAGTGATTAATAGTAACCTTTGTCGTGTCTCGCACCGTTTCGGTGATACGGCGGCTTATTGGTCGAAAATCGCCAATTCGTACCCACACCACCCTCATTCAACGCCCTCGCTCGGGGAGATCCCCTTCGAATTTTGGGATCAACTTGATATCACCAGAAACTAGAATGATGGGGCTACCATATGGTGAAGAAATCATGATCGTAGGTCGAACCGTGTGGACACAGTCCACGAGTGTGACAGAGAGACAGACAGACGGACAGACAGACAGACAGAATTACGATAACAGATACCGTGCAACGCAGAGCGTCGCACGGTAAAAATCATGACGCTAGCTTTCTTCGTTTTGATACAATACCGGAGTGTGACAGACGGACGGACAGACGGACGTTCCTCCTCTGGCTATATCAGCGCTTGTATAGCTTGCTATGCTAACGCGCTGGTAAAAATATACAGAGTTGTATTTATCTACTACGTTGCACACGTGGGCATGGGTGTCCATCATAGGGGAATGACGCACGTTGCGTCATTGAATTTTCATGGGGGGGGTCCTGTAATATTCTGTAAAATGTATTGCAACGGCCAGTCAGCCATGATCAAAGAGCTTATATTGATTACTTTATCAATTCCCTTGGTGTATAAGCCTAGTCATTAAACATGTGTCACATTATAATTGTCATTTAAATAGTCCACCGTCTCCTTTTGCATATCTAAATCTGCATAATGTGCATAGACCTACTGTTGTGTTGTTGGATAAATTTTCTGTAATGTCATCCGTAAGAAATAATATAAGCGTGAGGTGTCTGGACAATTCCCCCCCCCTCTATAGCACAGTGTTTTACTGTGTTTCACGTATGTAGGGGTGCCTTTGCGCCTCTCCCAAGGAGCATATATCACCCAACAACCATGGCGATCTTCCACCCTCCTCATTTTCCACGCCTTCCCCCCCCTTTCGCCCTCTTTCTTTCCTTTCTACCCTTCGCTCTAGTTCTTCCCTCTCCTCCCATTTCAGCCCCTCCTGGGCGAAACGACCTCTTTTAACCGGCTGGGGAGGCTAGGTGAGCTGTAAGCTCCCAAGTCGACTTTGGTGTATTCTGAGAGGGAACCACTCATTTGACAGCAATTATTATATGGATTTTTGTATACAGAAAAATCCATACTTACGTCCTTTACAAAATTCACATTGATGATATTGCTGTGTTACTGCCACTTGTAACCTGACTTATGCATGTCTTATCAGCTTGCGACTTTACCTGCTTTACACTCAGTCCAAAAACAGCAAAACATTGACGAGTGGAAGCAAGCAAGTATGCAAGCACAGACCTACAGGAGCATGGACGCAGCCTGCTCATGGGTCTGGAGAACGGAAGTCTCCTAGACCACTTGCACCTACAGAGGCACATGTGTGTGAACATCTTGCCCAGAGTTGCTACTCTACAATACGCCTGCCGGGAGTCGAACCTGCGGCCTCTCGATCACAATAAGTCCAACGCCCTACCACTACACTACCGAGCCACCCGAATTTGTGCCCCGATTTCATTGGGTCTCTGCTCCTAGACCCCGCTGAGAGACTTCGTTCTCGAGACCTCTGAGTAGGCTGCGTCCATGATCCCGTAGGTCTGTGCTTGCATACTTGCTTTCTTCCACTCGTCAATTTGTTTGCTGTTTTTCGACTGCGTATAAATCAGGTGACGTCGCAAACAGATAATACATGCACAAATCAAGTCACAAGAGGCAGCACCACAGCAATATTATCAATGTGAATTTTGTGAAGAAAGCAAGTGTGGACTTTTCTGTATACAAAAATCCATGTAATAATTGCTGTCAAATGAGTTTTTCCCTCCCAAAATACACCACAGCCGATGGCGGTGGGCCCCAGATCCCACTGGGGAGCTGACAGCGCTCCCCTACATTCCCCAGCTGGTTAAAAGGGGTCGATTCGTCCAGGAGGAGATGGTATTGGAGGGGAGAGGGAAAAGATAGGGGAGGAAAAAAGGAGGGATGAGGAAAGACAGGGTGGGGGAGGGAGTAGGCGTGAAAATGAGGGGTATATAGCGCCATGGTTGTTGGGGGATAGATGCCCCTAGGGCAGGCGCAAGGGCACCCCTAAATACGTTACACACTTGACTTATTCCTGCTGCTTTCGAGGGGGACTATTGTCCGGGATGGCCACTAAACCAAGGGGCACGTGTACGGGGGAGGGGCGATTGTCCGGACACCTATATACCCCGTCGCTACGCTCCTAGTAAGGCTATATATATATAGACGTCAAATTTGGTGAAAAGTTGCACGTGAGAAATTTCTCTAAATCTAACAAAGAAAAATACAGAAAAAAGGCGAGGCCTAGGTCACATGACCCTCTAAATTTGGGAGCGCTAAATGCTATTTGCGCCAACACATGGCCCCTTAAAATTTTTCGAAAAGGGAGCGTGGCACTTTTGGGGGTTACACGCTAATTGCTCCAACACGGTTAAAGATACTGACTTCAAATTTCACAAACATGTCCCCAGCGACATGGGCGTCTATCGAACCCTATCTACCGATGGCGACAAATGCGTAATGGTGATTTTTTTTTTGGGGGGGGAGTTATTAAAAGTTTAATATTAAGTTTTAATGTATACATATGTGAATCTTGTGCACAAATGTAAAGAAAACTAATAATTTACATTATTTCCAATCTCAGAAGTCTGTCTCTGGTGTTCCTAGACCTATCCAGGGCCTAGGGTCTGCGGGTCTAGGGGGGAGACCCAGTGGGTCTGGGGACAAAGCACAAGTCTCTCAAAAACCCCAGAAAACAGATGCAGGCTACACACACGATGTCAGAGAGGGGACATTGGACGTGCGATTACAGTCGAGAGAGTGGTGGGATGGGAGTTTATCCTATCGCAGCTGACTAGGAAGCCTTGGGAGATTCGTGAGCTTCCCCAGCGGGGTCTGGGGAGGAGCCACACCCGTAAATGATTTTTGGAGTACGCAGTATCGTGTAATTTTACGCCTTTTAATGTATTCAGTTCAGGAAGCTGTCTGTTAACGATAATAACACCAAAATATACGAAAATTGAAAATATAACTGTGGTTTGTGAAGTCACGTTACATGCTTCCATTTTTAGTTATGGATCAAACGAAAGCGAGCGAGTGCAGCGAGCAAGAAAATTTTGGAGAAAATGATATACATACTATAAAGTAGAGTAAATACTTAAGTAACTTGACCTTTCTTCCCCCCTTCCCCCTTAATCAATGTAATCAATATCAGTAATCAATTCATAGACAAAGACTTACGCTAATGCGCAAATCATGCTGATAAGGGGGGGGGGTGATTGTCCGGGATGGTCACGAAACCAGGGGTGCACGCGTCCTGGGGCGCTTGTCCGGGGGGGGCACATGTCCGGGTGTGCATTTGTCCAGGGGGGGCGAATGTCCAGGGGGGGGGCGAATATCCTACCAAGTGTGACGTCAGCTTTTACACAAACTTAACTGCTTCCTTTTCAATGTTACTAATTAAGAAACACTAGCCTACACTGACTGTATTTATTAAAACATACTTGCAGCCTATAACACTAGGTTTGTATTGTATAGGTCTATCCCAAGAATTCAATTCCTAAGGCGTGGAGAATCAGACGCGGTACCCAATCACACTGCTGAACATTGTCTTCTTTATAATTATGACAAAGCAGTTTCTTCGGCACTTTCCTTCTATTTCATTAGATTTCCTTCTATGCGAAGACGATACTGCCCTACAAACCCGCATAGAAGACCCATAAAACAAGGCTTCATCTTTGAAGAATGTTTAAACTGCATTAAATTTTGTCAGTTGATTCTCAGGAAAATAATTAAAATTGTTGTCACCAGATGTCATATTTTAAGACTACAAGAGGCGTGCAGTAACAGTGCAAGCCGCGCGAAGCCGCTGTACGTAAATGCGCGTTAAGGGTGCCTGGTGCATAAGACGCGCTATACAAATCGACATCTTTAACCTTTTTAAACCTTTTAAACCTTTTTACGAAGCAAAGTAAAGTACTATCCATACAGTACATTTGGGCCTATTTTTAGGGCTTACAGAAGGCAAAAGACTCTGTAATGTCGTCGGAGTCATTACTAAGCTGTATTTCGCCATTGATGTGGCATTTAAGCACAGAAGTCATTACGATCATACATTTGGGCGCATAGGCGCCGACTTCTAGAAATGACCGTGGGGGGCGAGATTTTCCGCCTTCCCTTTCCCTTTCCCTTCCTGTCCTCCCTCCCCCTATCCCCCTTTCTCCCCTCCCGTCCTACCTGTCCTTCCCTTGTCACCCCTTCCTCCCCTATCCCTCTCCTCCTTTCTCTTTCCTTTCCCTTCCCTTGTCCTTCCCCTACTTTTTAAATCCAGATAGTGGGTCTGGGCGAACACGGTAAACTCCCCCAGCGGTTCCGGGCGGAGCCCGGCCGCTAAACGCTTTTGGTGCATTTTCAGGCTGAAATCTCTTTTTCAGTTTCATAATGACACATTCGTAATTTTTGACAATGACACATTCGTAATTTTTTGTACCTTTTGGCTGTGTACAACGGCGACATAACAAAATTCATATGGGGGCGACTTGGGAGGCATCGCCGCCACAACTTTTTGGCTGTGGAGGCGATCGTCCCCATCGCCCCAAGGAGTCGGCGCCTATGTTTGTGAGTCATAAGCAGACGGGGAATGAAATTTAGCAACATAATCGCCTGAACTTCTGTTTATGTATTCATTAAATTGTAGTATACGTCATGACTTTGCGGCGTAATGCACTTAGAATACACCATGATCTGTGGGTCTGGCTCTGTCTTTATGACGACATTAACAGTAAAGTGAAGTTAACTTTGAACGGGTTTAGTCGCACGAGGGGCTTTTGTGTTGGGAACTAGGAGGTTGTCTGTAGTACCCCTCGAAATGGGTTAGAAATTTACAGCGGCATCGCGCGGTTTGCCTGCAACAGCACGTCTTTCTTGTTTAACACGTACAGTAATATTTAAGACTTATCTGCATAGACACGTGAAAAAACTCAACTCAACTTATTAAACAGGCTCAAGTTCCAAGCAAAATCAAAGGAAAAAAGAAAACAAAAACAAAAAAAACACCAAAAAAACACACACAAACAGAACGTAACATATCTGGTAGACAGACTATGTAAATTAACGATTTTGCATCACACTGATATTGAACAACGTGCTGTAAAGTTGCGCAGTTGAACATTAAGTTCATGTTAGTGCGGCAACAGATTTGAGGTGAAGTGGTCGATCTTTATGCCAGCTTTTTTTCTGCAGTTCATCTAAGAATGCAGCAGTGAAAGACTGATTAAAATTGGTCGACATTTAGCGGCGCTGAAACGTTTGGCGTGATACTGAGCAGCGAGGAACTGATCCGGGCGGAAACGTGCCGCGGCCAAACCAACAGTTGTACATGTATGCGGCGTGGTTACGTAATCGCCGACAGGCGCATAGTCGAGTCAGCAACGGTGAGCAACCCGGTGGATAGGCCTAGCTAGCTACAGCTAGCTACAGCTACACTGCTAGCTACAGCTGATTTGCATCGAGTTTGCTGTGGTATTGGCTAACCGCAGCAAACTTGATCGGCCGTGCTGTCGCAGGGAAACCGCGCGATGCCGCTGTAAATGCTGCATACGTGATTGAAAAATGTTTCAAGCAGTTACGAATGGAATGTGGAAACTGACAATTAAGAGAAAAATCACGAAATACGAATAAATTGATAATCCAACTAGAATATCTCAGTTAAGCCATTTATAGTTAGCAACTACTTTTTCAGTTAAGCTAATTCTAAAACTAAGCTAGTTTATTTTCGTGAACTATTGGTCTAACTAAAATAGTTAAACTATTAATTAGTGTCTTTTTAGTCACCTTTTGCCCATCACTAATAAGTATAGTAACTAGCATACCCTAACTACGGCCAATGACAGTTTTCGTTCCTACTTCCTACTAAGGTGATTAGGGGTCCATATAAATTTAGGGAGTGGGTGGAACCAACCTACCCCCGAAAGTGGGACCCATTTTCGAGGGAATTTAGGATTAAAGTTAAACTTTTGACACCAACTTTCTCCGCCTCCAGGGATTTCGAGGGGTGATTCGGTACCGGCGATGCGGGACGCATAGGAGAACTGAAGTTCAAAAGCTGGTCAATGTGAGCCCTCCGTGAACTTTTAAATAATTTTTCCCAAATTTTCGTTTTTTTTGGTTGCCAAAATCCAGAGCCTGAATATAGGTAACTGAAACAATCAGTGTAAGCCACAAAAATAAGCTTCGAACCCGGATACTGAACACAAAACTTCGGCAAATACTATGGCAGATTTTCAAAATTCTTTCACTGTGACATACTGCACAAATTTTGCTTTCAAGTGATCATTAAATATCCCATCTCTCCTCAAACGCGTCGCTACACTACCTTGTGAAATATTTATGTCAAACTACCGTGTCCTATACGTTGTGCCGTGGCAGTCTTGCTGAAAGATAAACTCTCCAGAATCCTGACGCATACGCATGGCAGCTTCATTTTCAAAAAAGCTGTGCTATCGCAAAGATGACCGCGCAATGCGCCCTAACGGCCCTATACATGGTGCCCTGAAAATTTTCGGGACTCCCTGACTACGCCCACGCTACTAATCCCAACATTTATCATGGGCTTTTGTTACGATCCACCCTATGAATGTTCCTTCAAAATTTGAAGTCCGTACCGGTACCCGTTCTTGAAATAATAGCGGGTACCCAAAAATGGGCAGTCACTGGACACGCCCATGCTCAATTTTCTCCAAAATTTTTAATGGGCTTTTATTCGGATTGGCCCTGTAAATGTACCTGCCAAATCTGAAGTCCGTATCTTTACCTGTTCCTGAGATAAGAGGCCGTAGCTAAGTTGCAAACCCCCGATCTGGAGGAAGGGGAGGCCATAAAGGGTCGGGGATAGTACCGTCCGAAAGAGCGTTATTGTGAGTTCCTATAGGCCCTGCATACATATTATTCCTCTATCAGCACTCGTTTGCCCGAAATTTTAGATTGCAGTTTTCAGTGGAGGTTGTGAACCCCATAATTTTGGGGAAGGGGAGACCGTAGGTTGTCGGGGATGGTACCGTTCGAAAGAGTGTTGGTGAGTTTCTATAGCTCGTCCATAGTAACTTTTCCTCTATCTTTACGCGTTTCAGAGATATTGCCGCTTTTGTTCTCCAGCATGCCACTTTTTCCCTACCCCATTTCCAGTCTCCCCCAAATTTCCCCATGTTCCCCTAGGAGTAGGTGGGTCCCCTTTTGGCTACAAAGAGCGAAGGTGTTGGGCTAATTGTCCGTGCAATTATTTTCCAAGATTTCCCACCTATGTGATCACAATCCACCAACGTCACAGACGGACAGACGGACGGACGGACGACATGCGATCCCAAGACCGCGCATTTGCACTAAAGTGCATTGTGCGGTAAAAATATGTTGATTATTATTTCTTGCACTACCTTCTTGTATCAATGTTCGATATTGTTTGTAATAATTATTAGCAAACGATTTTTATGTAAACTCGAACAGTTTAACAACAAGAGGCATGCAATAGCAGCGCAAACCGCGCGAAGCCGCTGTAAAGTACTATCCATACAGTACTTTTATAATTGTAGGGCTTACCAAAGGCAAATGACTCTACATGGCGTCGGAGTCATTCTAAGCTGTATTTCACCATTTTGCGGCATCTAATGAATCAAAATGACCTTGAGTCTCGCTCAGAGGTCATTCAAGGTCATATATTGTGGCGGCAATCGAAAGCCAGTGTACGACTTTATATAGGCCGGTAATAGTATCTTTCGCTCTATCTTAAACCGTTTCGGGCCAACTTCGGGGATACTGCCGGTGCCACGCACAAAACTATCCCCCTCACAAAGATAACCCCCAACCGCAAATCCATATCCGGCCGGATAACTTCGTGACGTCAAAAAGTTATCCGGCACGTAATAAAAATAACCCCCGTCACGAAATGAAGTATCCGCCGTACAGCAATTTATCCCCACGCCCGCTGCGACAGAGTCGGGTTTAAACGTCGTAAATGTATTCCGCTTCCTGTATAATAGACGATTGGCTATTCGATAACAAAGACTTTGAACTTTTGAAGACGTGGCTGATGCGGATACAGGAGAGCAAGTAGGCTGCGTGTAGCTGGGCTGGGGCGATGTCCAGTTAGTAGCACAACATAGCCGCTGTCTAACCAGGCGTTTACGGAGAGTGGCCACAGTCGTGTCGGATGCTGTCCGAATGGAGACGGTCAACCAATCGTTGTCGTCGAATCGCGTTTCCAGGATCCCCAGAACCACAGCCTGAGGCAATGGCGATTGGCGAATCTGGCATGGCGACATACTTAAAAGCTGGGAAGCACTTGTGGACGAAGACCTCTCTACACACTATTATCAAAAGACTCGTCAATCAACTCTATACGTGACTAAATGTATCAACGCATTGTTGTTAATCTTTCATCACGTTGTCAAGAAATCGGCAATGCTCATTTAGCTGCACTTCGACTACGCAGTACTCCTACAACACTTAATCAGTAAAATAGGTTATACAAGTTTTCCAGTTTATAACAGTATGGAGTCATGCCACTTTTGAGTTTGAACTCATTGACTCCAGCTGTCACGGTCTTTCTGTCAGCACTGTAGTTGACGTAGCAGTAGTTTGTTTTCAGCGCCTCGGAATCGGCTGATCTCTCGCTGACATTGTGCGCTCTACAAATTTACTTACTTACTTACTTACTTACTTAGTTACTTAGGCCACTATAACAAGAGGTGTGCAGTAGCAGCACAAACCGCGCGAAGCCGCTGTAAAGTACTATCCACACAGTACGTTTAGGGCTTACCAAAGGCAGATGACTACACGGCGTCAGAGTCATTACCAAGCTGTATTTCGCCGTTTTTGCGCATTTAAGGAATCAATGACCTTGAATCTTGCTCAGAGGTCATTCGAGGTCATACATTTTGGCGGCAATCGAAAGCCTGTGTACGACTTTATATAGGCCGTTAATAGTAACTTTCGCTCTATCTTCAACCGTTTCGGAGATATTGCCGGTTTTATACTCCTCGAGCCAACTGTGTAAGTAAGTAAAATAAGTAAGTAAGTGCATCAGCGCAAAAATACGTAAGCCTCATAGATATAATGCATCCAGCCACTGTAGGTCTACATGGCGTCGGTGTGATTACTAACCTGTATTTCGTCATTTTTGCACCATCCTAGGAATCAATGACCTTGAATCTTACTCAGAGGTCATCCAAGGTCCTCGATTTTGGTACCAATCGAAAGCGCGTATACATATTTATATTAGTGGTCAATAGCAACTTGGACCCTATCTAGCACCGTTTCCGAGATACGGCGGCTTAAACGTCGAAAATCGACAATTTTGCATACCCCACTCGTATTCCGGCTAAAATTTGGGGCGTTCCCTTTGGAGTAGATTCATCATGTTGGGGTCTGCAAAGAGCGAAGAGATTAGGCTAATCAGCCGTGAAATTATTTTTCCAGAATTCCAACGTATATGATCACGATACCTCAACGTCACAGACGGACGGACAGACGGACAACTTGCCTTGGCAATACCACGCTACGCGTAGCTTCGCGCGGTAAAAACGAACTGATTAACTGATTAATTAGCATTTGCATGTCTGTCTGATGGGTTCGACAAGCCTTTAAGCATGGGCATGCAGAAACTATTTACCGGGGTTACTTTATTTCAGGGTAGGAGATACTACTTCATCTCCCGGTTAAACTATTTCGCACAATCTTATCCCCCCGGATACTTTCGTTTATTATTTACGTGTAAAAGTTATCCCCCGGATACTTTTACGGCGGATACTTTATTTCGCTACACCGGCTTTATACGCCCGAGCGAACTATGTAAGTAGGTAAGTAAGCAAGTGCACGCGTGCCTCGAATACGTACGCCTAATAGAGATAATGCACCCAGCCACAAGTCCACATAGTGTGCGAGTCATTACTAAGCTGCATTTCGCCATTTCTGCGCAGAGGTTATTCGAGGTCATATATTTTGGCGCAGATCGCAAATCTACGGCTCTGTCCAAATTTCCCTCCTTCACCTCCACTCCCCCTGTCCCTATCCTCCCTTTCCCTTCCCTTTCCCCTTCCCACGTGTCCCCTTTCCGGCGCGATGCGACCCCCTTAAAACCAGCTAGGGGTTTGGGGGAGCGCTATAAGCTCCCGCAGCGGGGTCCGGGCGAGTCTCTGCCGCCGTCGCATTTTGCTGCATTATATGCTTGCAAAACGCATCTTGCAGCATTTCTGATTCTTTGGCCAGCATTTAAATGAGTAACAAAGTGAAAGCCAATCCAGGCTCAAGTCGAATCTGGAATCTCCTTGTATTCAAAGGGTAGCTATACCATGAAGTTTGAGTTGTATTTCAGTTAGTGGGAATTGGGCGGCAATCGAAAGCCCGGGTACGACTGTATATAGGCCGTCAAGATTAACTTTCGCTTTATCTTCAACCGCTTCGGAGATATTGCCGGTTTAATACGACCGTATGTAAGTAAATAAGTAAGTAATTAAGAAAGTAAACCAGCGCAGGAATACATAGGCCTAATAGATATAATGCATCCAGCCACTTTATACATGGCGTCGGAGTCATTACTAAGCTGTATTTCGTCGTTTATATGCGGCATTTAAAAAATCAATGACCTTGAATCTCGCGCAGAGGTCATTCAAGGTCATACATTTTGGCGGCAATCGGAAGCCCGTGTACGACTTTATGTGGGCGGTCAATAGTAACTTTCGCTTTATCTTCAAATCAAATCAAATCAAATCAAGATTTATATAGCGCCATATGTTCACGAGGATTAAGAGGCGCTTGGCGGATGGATTACGTGTAGTAGGCGCGTTGGTATAGATAAGTTTTTAAAAGTTTTTAAATCTTTAACCGTTTCAGAGATACTGTCGGTTTTATACGACCAGAACTAACTGTGTAAGTAAGTAAGTAAGTAAGTAAGTAAGTAACGCAGCGCAGGAATACGTAAGCCCAATACATTGCATCCAGCCACTGCACATGGCGTTGGAGTCATTATTATGCTGTATTTCGAAATTTTGCGGCATTTAAGGAATCAATGACCTTGAATCTCGCTCAGAGGTCATTCAAGGTCAGCGATTTTGGTACCAATCAACAGCGCCTATACATTTTCTATTACTGGTCAATAGCAACTTGGACCCTATCTTGCACCCTATCTTGCAGCGTTTGAAAGATAGGCTTTCGGCTTAGATGTCTAAATTCGTGCTCGGCCAAGGGAAACTGGAGACCTGGGCTACGATATGGCATAGGTTGCACGACGATCGGCCTATCCGTTTTTTCCAGGGCTCACGCGTGTAACAGAAAGACAGACAGACGGACATCCAGCTGATGGCTAATGCCGCGCTAGCACAGCGTCGCGCGGCAAATATGAAATAGAGTGAAACGAAATAACATTCAATAAATGTAAAGTAAGACCTCTCCCAGCCCCCGACACCCCTAGCGAGGAAACGTTTTCCGGAAACCCGACTATATACACAGCGATTGCTGATAACTGGTCAAATGTCATAGTTTCAGAAATGATGTAGCATTTCAAGAGTTACAGTTATAAACTATGTAACGGCGATATAAATCGCAGACTGAAAACAGTAAAAATCAATTCGGAGCGTAATTATCACATCTTAAATTCCAGAGCTCCAGAGCGGTGCAAGAATCGCAGACATATTCCCAATACAAGACGAGTTATAGCAAATTAACTGTTACAAGAAATACTTTAGATTGTGACCAATCTAATTACTCCTCGCGCATTGTTTTCCCCTCATACCTATTGAATTTGGCGAAACCGTAAATAGCGCTATTCGATCCGCCGACCCAGAAAATCCCGTCCTAGAACCAAACATGGAGTAAATCGGAATCGGATGATCCGCCGCTGAGATATCGCAATTTGATTTTCTTAAGATGGCGGCCGTCATATTTACCACTAGCCAATGCCCCTGTCCTTCGCACAAGTCCTATACCTTGTCCATCCCTCGAAGGCAGGCCCAATTGTCTCGTGTCATACATGCTGGAGGGACCCACATGTGAACACACCGGGCTCCCCGATTCCCTGACCATTCCTTAGACTGATTCCCCCTGTCCGTCCTAAAGTCCATTGCCCTTGGCCACCTACCTCAGAGGCTGGTCCACTCTCTGTATGTGTGACCTGCACGAGGAGGGACCCGAGTGCATCCAAACCGGACACTCTGCGGTAGATCCCTAGCCCACTGCCTGTACGGCCAAACAGTACATCCCTGACTGAAGAGACCCACACGTTACCATATGCTACACCTTGAACGTTGACCTTGTGACCGACGCTGCATCGCGCGGTTTCCCAGTGTTAGCGCCATGCGATCCGCCGACCTCGAAAAACCCACCGTAGAACCAAACATGAAGTGGATCCGACGACCCCTCGCGGAGATATGGCCATTTGAAATTTCTCAAATGTGAGGTCGTTGGTCGGTCGTCGGTCGCTGGTCGGTCGGTCCTCAATATATACTTTTTACACTGATCTCATATACTGCTCTTCGCTACGTTAGGAACGTAGCGCGCGAGGAGTAAAAATTGTCCAATTTTCGTTGCCATGGAAACAGCGATTGGTCTGTGATACATTTCACCAACGAATTCAACTTGGTTGACCCCGACAACCCCCTGTTTGGTGCAAGAACCGGGAACGTATCTCCTATGCAAGCCGAGTTATTGCCAATTTTGTGTTCAAATAACAGCGACCAGTTACCATGGCAACAAGGGTCGGTCTGAGGAAAATGTGAATTACGCCATTCGATTTGCCGACCCCGAAAACCCCCAGTTTGGTGCAAACAGCATGCATGTATCTTCAAGGATGCCCGAGTTACAGCTCTTCGAAGTTTTCATAGGGCGTAATGCAATTTTTCACATTTTGGGTAAAAAAAGTAGGGAAAATATTAATTGTGCCCAGGGTCACCCCGTAAGAAAAGAAATTATCGCGTTCCGACCCAAACGCGGTCATTATCGATACAATGCAACTGACGCCGTCCGCCAGGAGGCGACACGATACCGTCCGGTGTTTAGTGTGGACATTTCGGAAATATATAGGGCTATGTCCACACAATGTATTCCCTTATTATGGGGACACCGGGTAAGTTTT